>CERN01056527.1_pt1 | contig 253762 bp, 245 predicted proteins | sample 530761 | NCBI WGS metagenome assembly CERN01 (sample SAMEA2620947, study PRJEB7988) | marine metagenome | isolation source: saline water (ENVO:00002010), including | reverse complement strand
AATTCAAAGGACACTTTACCCTAAAACGATAAATAGAAATTATGAGCAAAACAAAAGCTCTGCTGTATGGCAGAGCTTTTGTTTTTTAGGGAAGGATGCTTTGATTGCACATTAATTTTTTTGGGAAAGAAATAGATTCTAGAGTCTATTTCTTCAAGTGTAATACTTCAAAAAATTCAGCTTCATGGTAAAGAGATCAATTTTAAATATTTCAAAAAAATATTTTGTTAATTTTAAAACTTAAATACGTTGCTCGTTTTTTTATTCTAAATAGATAATTCAAAAATTGAACCCGAGGGAAAGAACAAAATTGCTGTAAATTGAGTTTATCTCTGCGGCATCGGTTAAACCAATGGAGTATAGTTGTTGGTTTCTTGTTTGTTCTGAACGCGAATAGGCAAGATCAGCAGTGAATTTTCCAAAATTATAGCCTGCGCCCAATGAGAATCCAACGCGTTCTCCTAAAACTTCAGAATTTTTATAGGGGCTCTCCTCGTAATGAAACCCTCCACGTAGGCTTAATTGGTTTAAACGGTATTCTGCGCCTGCTTTATACGCTGAGACGCCTTTTAAAGTGTTTTCTATTATATTGTTTAAGTTGTTGAAAAAGAGATCGTCGGTTGGACTAAATTCAATTGAAGCATAATCTTTATAGGAATAATCAAAGCTAATTAGACCATTTTGACCAAAAACGTATGCAGCACTCGCGTTTACTATAGCAGGAGTTCTTAGTGTGTAATCTTCATATACATTTATCACCCTTGGATCTACAATTTCATTTATATTCTGTCCTTGAAACAGTCTTCGGCTTTCAAGATATTGGGTGGTTTCTTCTGAGATTTGATACCAGGTCGGCGATGTTAAACTTAAGCCCAAACGCAAGTTGTCTGCAATCTTAGCGATGGCCCCTAGTTGGGCTGAAACTCCTGCGCCATTTGCGGTAAGATTGTTTTCAAAACCTACTCTGTTTATCGTTGAGCCGTTGTTGTTATTGTTTTCAAGTAAGAAAGAACTTTGGTTAAAATAGATTGTGTGGGTATTAATGTTTGCTCCAAAAAATAAATTGTCTGTTACTTGGGTAGCCAAATTTATTGTGAATTTGCTATTGTATCCTTCCGAAAGATAAGCATACTCCTGATTGAAGCTTCCATTGGAAATATTGGAAATATAATTTGTATTTGAAGGATTGTTAGGGTCAACAGGATCAAATAGAAATGCTTGATACCCTAAAAAAGCATTTTGGGCCGAAGTGCCCTCATATTCTCCCAGATATTGGTACAAATCTGAAATGGATTCACCTGACTGTAGTTGCAAAAGATTTAGGGGAATGCCCTGAGCTTGCGATAGGAAAAAGTCGCCAATTGATGTATTACCGGTACCGGCAATGTAAAGTTCGTTATCCAGATTTTTGTCCATATTGTAACTTACACCAATAGTGAACTTTTTAAATATTGATTCTTCGTTAGAGTTATTGATTATAAAAACCCCTCCCAATTGATTTATAGTAATATTATCTGAATAACTTTTTTCACTGTTTCCAAAATAGTTCGCATTGTTTTCAATATCAAATAATGATGTAGAAAACATTAGGCTGGAAGTTAAAAAAACTGCACCCCCTGCTGGATTTATACTTGTTGCGGAAAAATCTCCTCCCAGTGCTCCCATGGCGCCGCTTAAGGCAGTGTAGCGTGCTGTGCCGATATTTTCACCTAGACTATATCGTAAACCGTCAGTAGTGTTTTGGGCATTTAAAATAGCCAAAGCAAAAAAAGCTATAAATAGTAATGATATTTTTTTCATCTAATTTTTAATTTAAAAAGGTGATAATGTAAAAATGCCCAAAGTATCATTTCGTTCTTATAGAAATGGTCATTGGGCATAATATATTAATTCTATGTTTGAAAAATATTCTGATAGATAAATTTAACCGCGTCCGCCACGTCCACTACTGCCTCCTGAACGTCCACTACTTCCGCTAGAACGAACACTACCACCTGAACTTCTTACAGAACCTGAGCTATTGCTCCTGGTAGGAGAGGAGTAATTGCCGCTTCTTCTTGTAGTATTGCTCCTGGTGGACTGTGAACTACTATTGTTTCGTATCGTTGAGTTAGAACGAGTGTTTCTGATTGAGTTATTAGAGTTTGAGCGAGTATTGCGGATATTGCTGCGAGTGTTTCTAGTATTTGTGTTAGCACGCACATTGTTTCTGTTTACACGTCTAGATAATTCGGAACGACTGTAGGAATTACGGGTAGAAACATTGTTGGTTCTTCCGCGGGTACTTGTTCTATTATAATCAGTGTTTCTTCTTCCCCGATTATACGATACATTATTATATGGGTTGTAATTGTAATAATGTGAATTATAATACCCATAACCGTAATAAGGGTAGCCATACCCATAACCATAGCCATAATAAGGGTAACCCCATCCATAGCTTATTCCCCAATATGGGGTGTGGTAACCATAATAAGGATAACCCCAATACCCACCATACCAATAAGGTCTGTGATAAAATCCATAGCCGTAACCTCCATAATTATAAATGTTTACGGTGATGTCTTCACTGTTGCTTCCCCATGGGCCATACTCTTCCTTATCATAATCTTCTTCAATAATTATATAGCCATCTTCGTCCAATCTTTCGGTAGTTGAATAGGCTTCAATATCAGTAAAAATGGCTCCTTCTTCAGGAAGATCAGCGTATGCGTCAGATTTACTACGGAAATATTGCTGATAATAATTTGCTTTTTCATTGTTAGAATCCTCATCTACGTATTCTTCTTCAGAAGTTGAAGTATTGCCAGAAGAATAAATGCCATCATTTTGATTGTAACCATTGTTGTGGGTTCCACATGATGTTAGCAAAAAGGCGAAAAGGCCTATAAATGCTAAAGGCATGAAACGTTTAATATTTATATTTTGAAAGGACATATCTGTGGTAATTTTATTGTTGAACTTCATAAAAATAAGTAGTTTTGCGGACAATAACTAATCATTTAACATAGACACAACATTTGTGCCAAAAACTAGGTTATGGCAAAGAATTTAACAACTAGAGCGGAAGATTATTCCAAATGGTATAACGAGCTGGTAATCAAAGCAGACCTTGCCGAAAACTCAGGAGTTCGTGGATGCATGGTCATAAAACCATATGGATATGCCATCTGGGAAAGAATGCAGGCAGAGCTGGATAGAATGTTTAAGGAAACGGGGCATCAAAATGCTTATTTCCCACTTTTTATTCCGAAATCATACTTCAGTAAGGAAGCCAGCCATGTGGATGGTTTTGCAAAGGAATGTGCCGTTGTTACTCACTATAGATTAAAAAATGCCGAAGATGGAAGCGGGATTATTGTAGATCCTGACGCAAAACTGGAAGAAGAATTAATAGTCCGTCCAACTTCCGAAACCATTATTTGGGACACCTACCGTAAATGGATACAGTCATATAGAGATTTACCGCTTTTAATAAACCAATGGGCAAACGTAGTGCGTTGGGAAATGCGCACACGCCTGTTTTTACGCACTGCAGAATTTCTTTGGCAAGAGGGTCACACGGCTCATGCCACTAAAGATGAAGCCATAGTTGAAGCGGAACAAATGATGAATGTGTATGCCGAATTTGCAGAAAATTATATGGCTATACCAGTAGTGAAGGGTACCAAAACCGAAAGCGAACGTTTTGCAGGTGCGCTTGAAACATACTGCATTGAGGCCTTGATGCAGGATGGAAAAGCATTGCAGGCAGGAACTTCTCATTTTTTGGGACAAAATTTTGCAAAAGCTTTTGATGTGAAATTTGCCGCCAAAGATGGCGCTTTGGATTATGTTTGGGCAACTTCGTGGGGTGTATCCACACGATTGATGGGTGCTTTGGTGATGACCCACAGTGATGATAATGGCTTGGTGCTGCCCCCAAATTTAGCGCCAGATCAAGTTGTTATTGTGCCTATTTATAGAAAGGATGAAGAATTTGATGCCGTAAATGAAGTCGCTTTAGATTTGATGAAGAAATTACGATCGAAAGGAATTCGCGTTAAGTATGATAATCGTGATACCCACAAACCGGGTTGGAAATTTAATGAATACGAGTTGAAGGGTGTGCCTGTTCGTATAGCCATTGGTCCAAAAGATGTGGAAAAAGGGACTGTTGAACTTGCGCGAAGAGATACGCTTCAAAAAGAATTTATAGACAATGAAAAAGTTGTAGATAGGGTAACTTCTTTAATGGAGGAAATTCAAGAAACCCTTTTTCAAAAAGCTGTTTCGTATAGAGCTGAACACACAACTGAAGTTGCTTCATACGAAGAATTTAAGTCCGTTTTGAATGGAAAAGGAGGCTTTGTCTTGGCGCATTGGGATGGCACTCCCGAAACCGAGGAGCGAATTAAAAACGAAACAAAAGCAACCATTAGATGTATTCCTTTGGACGGTGATAATGCTTCGGGAACTTGTATTTTTACTGGGAAGCCTTCCGAAAGAAAAGTGCTTTTTGCGAAAGCATATTAATTTTTTTTTGAAAAAAGTTATTTAGGATTTGTGCCATTCAAAAATTGTTGTATTTTTGCATCCGCATTTGAAAATAAAAAATGGTCCGTTCGTCTAGGGGTTAGGACGCCAGGTTTTCATCCTGGTAACAGGGGTTCGATTCCCCTACGGACTACAAAATTTAGAATTTAACAAAAATAAAATGGCAAATCACAAGTCAGCATTAAAGAGAATAAGAAGCAACGAGGCAAAGCGCTTGCGTAACCGTTACCAGCACAAAACTGCCCGTAACGCCATGAAGAAGTTTCAAGAGCTTTCTGATAAGAAAGAAGCAGAAGCCATGTTTCCAAGTGTTGTTTCTATGATTGACAAATTGGCGAAGAAAAACATTATTCATTCGAATAAAGCTTCCAATTTAAAATCAAATATGGCTAAGCACGTAGCTGCGCTATAGTTTCTTTTTAATAAAATTTTTAAAAACCCTTTCAGGAAACTGAGAGGGTTTTTTTATTTCAGTATTTTGAAGGACTCAAATGATTTTTTAAGACTGTCCCAGGCAAAGTGGGCGCCTTCAATTTGTGGAGAGTATTGGGCAGAGCAGAAATAAATAAAATCGTCGTTTTTCAATAGCCTGTAAAGACGGTATATGCTAAAACTCGCATAGGGTTCACCATCAAGGGATACATTCTTTAACTTGTTTTTTGTGGTCCAGAGTAGGGAGTTGTCGTCGGTTTTGAGCGAATCAATGGTTTCTTTGATAATCGATCCAAAATTGAGAAATAAATTGGGTAGACTACTGTCAAGAAAAGGAGTATCCATATCGTTTTTGTCCATAGCCATTATTTTGAAATCGACCGCAAAACCAATTTTTGATACATTTTCGGTTTGGTTCAGTTTTACACGTGCTTCTTTTATTTCTTCTTCGGAAACTTCGGTTCCTTCTTTTTTGAACTTTTCTACCATGTTTACCAAGTATTCTTCAATGCTTTCGGTAGATGTATTTTCATCCATTTCAATAGCCTTAGGCTCTCCAAAAACTACAGATACTATCTTTGCGTTGAAAAATAGTTTTCCGTAAGGAGAATTTGCCGTAATCAATTCTTCCAATTGGTCATCCGGAAGATTTGTAAAGTAAGTGCTACGAACAAAATCTGCATATTTTATAAATTTTGGAGCATGCCATCCATCTCCAACTGGTTTTTCGAAAGAAAACTGCAACATATTGTCTGTAAACACATTTAGGCCTGTCTCCAGCTCTTTGGTGGTACTTTTTTCGGGATCTACAGAAATTTCCATATTGTCCACCCTAATAGTCTGTTGTGCTTTTATACGTTCAGTTTCGGCGTTAAATCTGTCAATATTGAACTTGCGCTTTTGTTTGCTGTCTATCAACCAGGCAATCATAAGTGCCATGGCCAGAAGAAACATCATAAGTGGATAGAGAATGAAAATTGGATCGGAGGCTGGAGTAAGCGTCATTGCCAAAACCAGCATTCCCTCCATGACCAAAACTACTAATGTAAAGAGTCCAAGCCAGCTTTTGACGGCATTAATAATTGTGGACTTTTTTTCTTTTTCTTGTGAAGTGTTTTCCTGCCCCATAACTTGAAAACTTTATTTGGTTAAAATTAGTTCTCATAAAGATATGAATTATTCACAGGAAATATATTTTTTTAGGGTATTAAGTCTTGATAATCACCCCCATGCCTTGCGATATCCCTAACAATTGAAGATGAAATATGTGAATACTCCGGACTGCTGATTAAGAAAACGCTATCTATTCCGTTAACTTTTGCATTGGCTTGGGCGATGGACTGTTCGTATGCGAAATCGATACTGTTGCGAAGACCGCGAACGATAAACTGTGCATTTTCTTCCTTACAAAAGTTAGCGGTTAGCCCAGAGTAGCTCTTTACTTTAACCTGGGACTCATTTTTAAAAACATCTTCAATAAGCTGGATGCGCTCTTCTAGAGAAAACATTGTCTTTTTATCGGCATTTACGCCAATGGCAATAATCAACTCATCAAAAAGCGGCAGCGCACGTTTTATAATATCAACGTGTCCAAGGGTTATGGGGTCAAAAGTTCCGGGAAAAACTGCGCGTCTCATTTTATGTATATTTTGATACTAAGTTAATGAGTAATTATTAAAACGATTTTCTTTTCAGAAAAATTTCGAAATCAAAATGGCAAGTGCGGCGATAACAGTAGCCAAAACCACACCGCGTGCACGATAAAATTGATTCTTTTTCAAAAGAATAAAGAATACAATTAAGTTTAAAATTGCCCCTAGGGCAATCAAGCTTCCCAGAAAATCATTTTCCAGTGCAGCCTGTAGTGTTGATTCCAGGCTTAGTTCAGAAAAAAAGAATATATAGAGATAGGTGCCCGCCATATTTGCAAGCAATCCGATTGTTAAACCAATAAGAACTTCTTTTATGTGTGGCTTCATTTTATACCTCTTTTTTAAAAATCCCACGTATTGAGTTCTTTCATCGCGTGGTGTGCCGTCAAATCAAACTGTACAGGAACTACGGAAATAAAACCATTGTGTAGGGCCCATTCATCAGTATCTTCGCCTTTGTCCTCATTTACAAATTCACCCGTTAGCCAGTAATAGTCGCGTCCCAACGGATTGGTTCTTTTGTCAAATTTTTCTTCCCAATGCGCATTGGCTTGGCGGCAAACTTTGATGCCTTTTATTTCTGAAGCATTTAATTTCGGAATATTCACATTTAACACCACCCCTTTTGGCAGTCCGTTTTTTAAGGTTTGCTGTGCAATAGCTTTTACAAACTTTTTTGAGGGTCCAAAATCTGCCTCCATTGAATAATCCAAAAGCGAAAACCCAATGGATGGAATACCCAATGTTCCGGCTTCCACGGCGGCACTCATTGTTCCGCTGTAAATTACATTTATGGATGAATTGCTTCCGTGGTTAATGCCACTAACGCATAGGTCTGGTTTACGTTTCAAAATTTCGTTCACCGCTATTTTCACACAATCTACGGGCGTGCCGCTGCAACTGTATTCTTTGTGTGGATCGCCATTCACTACGTTTATACTATTGCAGTACAATGTATCGTTAATAGTTATGGCGTGGCCCATTCCGCTCTGGGGCGAGTCTGGTGCAACTACCATAACGTCTCCCAATGTATTCATTACATCAATCAAAGTACGGATACCCGGCGCGTTGATGCCATCGTCATTGGTAACTAATATCAGTGGTCTTTTTTTGGACATAAAATCTTTTAAATTTTGAAAAACAAAAATACATTTATTAATTCTGTCCCGAGAGCCTTCGGGACCAGAATTCTAAATTTAAAATCGAAAAAAACTGTTTAACAAAAAATTAGTACCAATATACTTTAATGGCACAGTTTTTTATATAATTTAGGCACTCATAAAATAATACCACGACTATGCGGATAATGAAAAAGAATTTTAAAGTTTTGTTTTTGGCGGTTTTCGTTTCAGTGGCTTCCTGCAGTTTTACAACAAAGGAATTCAATGATCCCGATAAGGACAAGCTACTTTTAGACCTTATAACCTATGTACTTCAAAAAGGTCACTATGACCCAAAAGATATCAATGATGATTTTTCAGCAGGAGTTTATAAAGATTTCATCAACGGACTTGATCCGTTAAAACGCTATTTCTTGGCATCGGATATTGAAGAATTCAGCAAATATGAAACAGAAATTGACGATCAACTCAAGAATAAGGATTTGTCTTTTTTCGATTTGGTTTATGAGCGTTTCAATGAAAGAATGGAAGATGTAAAGAAAATTTATCCCGAAGTGCTGGATAAACCCTTCGATTTTACTGTAAATGAAACCATTAATGTTGATTATGATAATCTTGCCTATGCAAATTCCATAAAAGAATTGAAGGCCCGTTGGAAACAACAGTTGAAATTCACTACACTTTCCGCTTATTATGATTTGGTAGAAGACCAAAAAAATCGCGAAAAGGGAATTGCTTCCGCTACCGATAAAGAGGATGAAGCAGATACTTCCGAAGTTTCAAACAATGCAAAAACTGCCTCAACAGATGAGCCTTTTGAACATAAATCAATGGCAGAGCTTGAAGCGAAAGCCCGCGAGACAACCAAAAGTTCACTGGATGAATATTTCGATTTTACAAAAGATTTAGAGCGAAAAGATTACTTTTCAATCTATTTGAATACTATAGTTGAAGAATTTGATCCGCACACCAATTATTTTGCTCCGCCCGACAAAGATAGGTTCGATCTTCGTATGTCTGGAAAATTGGAAGGTATTGGGGCGAGACTTCAAAAAAAGAATGACTACATCACCATTATTGAAATTATAAGCGGTGGCCCAGCTTGGCGAAGTGAAAAAGTGGAAGTAGGCGATGTAATTTTAAAAGTGAAACAAGAGGATGAAAAGGATGCGGTTAGCATCGTAGGCATGCGCATTGACGATGCCGTAAAGTTAATCAAGGGGCCAAAAGGCACGAAGGTTACACTTACCATCAAAAACGTGGACGGAACCATTACAGATAAAGTTATTACCCGTGATGTGGTTGAACTCGAGGAAACATATGCAAAATCGTCGTTGATTGATAAGGGCGATCGCAAATTTGGACTTATCAATCTTCCGCAGTTTTACTTTGATATGGAAAACTACAAAGAACGCAATGCTGCAACCGATGTTAAAAAAGAGATTCTTCGTTTAAAAGAACAAGGGATGGAAGGCCTGGTTTTAGACCTTCGCGATAATGGCGGGGGATCTTTGCGTACGGCTGTTGATATTGCTGGACTTTTTATCAAAAAAGGACCCGTGGTGCAAGTAGCTTCAAACGGAAATAAGGAAGTGCTTGCGGATAAGGACAGTGAAATTGTTTGGGATGGCCCCTTGGTGATTTTAGTGAACGAACTTTCTGCTTCCGCTTCTGAAATTCTCGCTGCTGCAATGCAGGATTACAAACGTGCCATAATTTTGGGAAGCAAGCAAACCTACGGAAAGGGGACGGTACAAAATGTAATTGATTTAAACCAATGGCTTCGCAAAAATGATTTGGGCGATATGGGTGCTTTAAAAATCACTTCTCAGAAATTTTATCGTGTAAATGGAGGCTCTACCCAACTTGAGGGAGTTAAGAGCGATGTGGTCATGCCAGATCGTTATAGCTATATTGATGTAGGCGAAAGAGATTATGACAATCCACTGCCTTATGATAAAATAGATGCCGCAAAGTATGATGTTTGGGAGGGTTATATAGATTATGACGAAACCATCCAAAAAAGCAAAGAGCGAATGGCACAAAACGAACAATTAAAGTTGATTGACGAAGACGCACGATGGATAAAGGCACGTAGGGATGAAAAAGAAGTCAATTTAAATTATGAAACTTACAGTGCCGAAATTGAGCAGCGCAAGCAAGAAACAAAACGTTTTGACGCTATTGATGAATACGATAACCACCTTACTTTTGAATCCTTGCCTTACGAAACTGCATTAATGAAAAAAGACACTACACTTTCTGAAAAGCGTAAAAGATGGCATAAAAATTTAAGTAAGGATATGTATATTGAAGAAGCAGTCCACGTGTTGGAAGATTTAAAACTCAATAACATCAAGGCAGGAAAAGTAGCAGATATTAAAAATTGATTTTATGTAAACCGAATGTGTGTTTCTGAATGAAACACGCCAAATTTTACTAAATTTGAAGTGTGAAAAATACCACTTCATTAACCAAGATAGCGCTCCGAAAGTTTAAAAAAAACTTTTGGGGCGTTTTCAGTTTGTGCTTTTTGGCACTCTGCGTTTTGGTGGCGATTTTTGCATATGCCTTGGCGCCGGATAATTCAGAGAACGCAAACCAGATGCATCTTTCCATTCATTCCAAAAACCCAGGATTCTCTGTGCAAATGCTTACCATTCCTGCAAAAGTGGAAGAACAGAATTCCTTATCGGTTTTCTTCTTCGGAAAGAAAAATGCTGATACTGAGATTCCAATCTCAACCTATACACTAAAAGATGCTTTTATAGAAATTACGGAATATTCCCCAGATGGCACAGATGGTTTGCAAAAGAATTATGCGCTTTCGCTTTTTCCAGATGCAACTTCAGCGGCGGAGATTCCCAACAAATATATTTCAGGAAAAAAATTCCTTCTCGGTACCGATAAATACGGCCGCGATCTGTTGAGCCGAATGTTGATCGGGATCCGCATTTCTTTGGCCATAGGTTTTGTAGCGGTTTTCATTTCATTGGTAATTGGAATCACTCTTGGTGCCATTGCGGGTTACTTTGGTGGAAAGGTTGATGCGGCAATAATGTGGCTCATAAACGTCACATGGTCCATTCCAACTTTGCTTTTGGTGATTGCTATTACTTTGGCACTTGGCAAAGGTTTTTGGCAGGTTTTCATTGCTGTTGGATTAACAATGTGGGTGGAAGTTGCCCGTGTGGTGCGCGGACAGGTTATGGGCGTTAAACAGATGCAGTACGTTACCGCGGCCCGAGCGTTGGGCTTTAATGATTTTAGAATAATTGTAAAGCATATTTTGCCAAATAGCATGGCGCCTGTGATAATCATTTCGGCGGCCAATTTTGCGGGAGCCATTCTTATTGAAAGCGGCCTGTCGTTTTTGGGAATAGGCGCACAACCGCCAATGCCCAGTTGGGGCGGAATTATAAAGGATCATTATGCTTACATAATTTTAGGGAAGCCGTATCTTGCCCTAATTCCAGGACTCGCCATTATGAGCTTGGTCACAGCTTTTATGTTAATAGGAAATGCCCTGCGCGATGCGATGGACGTGCGGAATGCTTAAAAAAATTTAAATGGACCGAAAATACATTTACCCCTTAGTAATAATAATTGTAACCGTCGCGTTGTATTATGCCGACGATTTTTTGGGCGAAGAAAACATTTCCACTTCAGAAATTTCAAAAACTACAAATAGTACCTCCGAAGAATTTGATGATACCTTCCTTCCTGCCTCAACTACCGGAGCCATCGTAAAACACAATTATTTTACCCTATCCTATTCCGAAGAAAATGAACAGGCAGAGTGGGTGGCTTATGAATTGAAGAAAAGTGATTTGACTAAAAATGAATTTGAACGCCCCTATTTTATTGAAGATAAAAAGGTGAAAACAAAATCTGCAGATTGGCGCAATTACAAAAATTCGGGGTACGATCGTGGCCATCTTTGCCCCGCTGGCGACAGAAGGATGTCCTTTGAAGCTTATAATGAAACATTCCTCACCAGTAACATAAGTCCGCAGGATCACGATTTTAATGCGGGAATCTGGAACCGACTTGAGCAAAAAGTTCGCTATTGGGCCGAAAAATATGATGGTGTTTATATAGTTACGGGCGGAGTTTTAAAAGAAAATTTGAAAACCATCGGCGATGAAAATGTTTCTGTCCCAAATAAATTTTATAAAATAATCGTTGATGCTTCCGGTGGAAATTATAAGGCTGTTGCATTTTTAATTCCGAATAAACCTTCCAGTGAATCTTTTTATGAATACGCCGTTTCCATCGATGAAATTGAAGCTAGAACAGAGATTGATTTTTTTCCGCAATTGCCAGATTCCATCGAAAATAAGTTGGAACAGATGGTAGATTTAAAAGCTTGGGGAAGGAAATAAGTTTGCAGTTTACAGTAGCAGTTGGCAGCATATTCTTATTCAAGTTTCATTTTCGATTTCGATTTCAGTTTTGATTTCTTATGAATAATGATAATTCGCCCCATCCAACTTTACAAAAATAAAAAGCAAAATAGTAAAACCCCAAAGTGCGGAACCCCCGTAACTAAAGAAAGGTAGCGGAATTCCCACAGTAGGGAAAATACCAGTAACCATCCCCACATTTACAAAGAAGTGAAAAAATAAAATTGCAGCAACGCTATACCCATATACCCTTCCAAACTGCGATTTCTGCTTTTCAGCTTTAAAAATAATACGCAGGATGAGTCCCACAAAAAGCAGTACAACAATCAAGCTTCCCACAAAGCCCCATTCTTCGCCTACAGTACTAAAAATATAATCTGTGTGCTGTTCGGGAACAAAATTTCCTTTGGTCTGCGTGCCCTGCGTCCAGCCTTTCCCTAGCCAGCCCCCGTTGGCAATTGCAATTTCACTTTGGTGGGTATTGTAGCCTATTCCTCGAGCGTCCACTTCCTTTCCCAAAACAATGTTGAAACGGTCGCGGTGGCGCTGTTCAAAAACGTTGTTGAAAATATAGCTCACCGAAAAAGCAAAGGCAATGCACCCAGCGGCAATTAAAATATATTTAATAATACTGGGACGTTTTTTTCTATTTCTAAAGAAAATAATACCGCCAATTACTGTAATGGCAATCGCTACCCAAACAGCACCGAATGCAAGTGTAGAAACAAAAAGCATAACAGCAAATAAGCCTAACAAAAGGTAAACCCCGTGCAATCCTTCCCTATAAAGTGTAAAGACAAACGCAGCATAAATCAGTGCGCTTCCGGGATCTGGCTGCGGAACAATCAAAACGGCAGGCAAGGCTATAATTGTAAAAGCTGCAATTTGATGTTTCAATTCCTGCATATTGGTTTGAATATCACTCACATATTTTGCGAGTGCCAAAGCAGTTGCGGCTTTTGCAAATTCACTGGGTTGAAGACTAAAACTACCAAAGGCATACCAAGAAGTAGCACCCGAAATATTTTTTCCGAAGACAAAAAGCCCGACCAAAGATATTAGGGAAATAATATAGAAAACACTTGCGAATTTTTCGTAAAACTTTGATTCTATGGCAAGTAAAAATATTATCAGAAGTATGCTAAACCCAATAAACATAAACTGTCGGGCGTAGATTTGGTCAAAATCCCAAAACCCTTTTGCGGTGTCGCTCAAGGAGGCAGAGTAAATGTTTATCCACCCCATTATTACAAGGGCGATGTACATAAAAATCATTAGCCAATCAAAGCGTACATAAGTTCTGCCTCCTGCCATTAGCGGTTAATTGAAAAAGGTTGTCCGCTGTAGGGTTTGGCGTATTCTGCTTCCAAACTGCCTTCCAGCACATATTTTTCCATATCGGTCCGGGTTATTTCGCCTTTTAGATATTTTTCAATCATAAGGCCTGCAATGCGTCCCGCCCATCGCGAACCCCAATAGCCGTTTTCAACAAAAACCGCGATGGCGATTTTTGGATTGTCCTTTGGCGCAAAAGCCACAAAAATGGAATGGTCTGTTAATTGAACGCGTTTACCGTCAATTTTGGTAAAATTTTCAGCGGTTCCAGTCTTTCCACAAATATCTATCCCGGGGATTTGTATGGAAGATGCAGTACCCCGTTTATAAACCTGAAACATACCTTCCACCACGGGTTTAAAGTGTTCGGGTTCCACAGTAGTGTAATGTTTTTTACGAAATTTCTGGGGAATTGTATCCGGACCGATAACATTTTTAATTATATGGGGTGTGTAATAATAACCGCGATTGGCGATAGCCGCTGTAAAGTTTGCCATTTGCATAGGCGTAAGCAAAACTTCACCTTGTCCAATGGCGTTTGAAATGGTTGCCAATGAAGACCAATTATGTGCCGGATAATCGTGAATTTTGTTGTAGTATTTTGAAGTGGGAATATTGCCTCGTTTACCACTGGGAAGATCATAACCCAAAAAATCACCTAGTCCAAAACTTAAAAGCCCTTCGCGCCAATGATCAATGCCTTCACGTGGATTGGGGTATTTATCGATAATCCGTTTGTAAACATTACAAAAATAGGCATTGCAACTGTTTGCAATTCCGCTGACCATTGCCAAGGGGCTAGGGTGGGAGTGACAGCCCAATGTACGGTTTCCATAGCGATAACCGTGATAGCAGGCAAAAGTATCTAGAGTATCTACCACATTTTCGTGCAAACCTATCAATGCCGTTAAAGTTTTAAAAGGCGATCCGGGGGGGTATTCACCCATCAAAACCCGGTCGTAAAGTGGCTTGCTAATAGTATCGTACCACAATTTTGTAAAATTCTTTGACCGATCTCGTCCCACTAAAAGTGACGGGTCATAACTTGGTGCCGTTACCAGGGCAAGTATTTCACCACTTTCGGGTTCAATCGCCACAATACCCCCTCTTTTGTGAACCATTAATTCTTCGCCATATTTTTGAAGTACCGCATCGATGGTCAATTGTACATCGTGGCCGCGTTCTGGCAAAGTGTCAAAAATTCCTTCTTTGTAGGGCCCAATATCTCTGTTGAAGCGGTCTTTCTGAATATATTTCACGCCTTTTACGCCGCGCAACACTTCTTCGTATTCCTTTTCCACACCGGCGGTACCAATGAGCTCTCCCATTTGGTAATATGGGTTTTTTTCGATGATGGCATTGTTCACTTCCGCAATGTAGCCCATCACATTTGCCGAATGGTCCACTTGGTATTCGCGAAGGGAACGGCGCTGGATGTAAAACCCTTCATATTTATACATTTTTTCTGAAAGGGAAGCATAGTCGGCCTTGTTGAGCTGGGGAATCACAACGGAGGGCAATCTTGGCGAATACACTCGTGCTTTATGAAGAATTTCCTTGAATTCTTCCTTTGTAATTTTCAGTAAACCACAAAATTCCAAAGTGTCGAGCGGTTTAACATCGCGCGGAATTACCATGACATCATACGAAGGTTGGTTGGACACCAAAAGTTTCATATTTCTGTCAAACATATAGCCGCGCTGCGGATAATCATACATCACTTTAATGGCGCTGTTTTGCGATAGCGAATCTGGAGAAGCGTCATAAACCTGCAAATAGAAAAGTCTTGCGGTAAAAAGTATCCCGCTCAGCAAAACCAATGCTATTAATACAATTTTTCTCATGATGATTTTCTATTGAAAAGAATCATTGTGCACACAACGACAATAATTGTAAACAGACCAGAAAACAATGTGGATTTCAACAATAAAAGAATATGCTTAAAACTGAAAATTTCTAAAGAAAATAATACAAAATGATGCATAAAAACCAAGGAAGCAATATATGTGAGCCTTTCCATTGGGTCGGCTTTCTTGATTTTGACGCTATTGTATTCATAACTTACACCAAAAGAATATTTTAAAACAACGGGCCGAATGTATGCAATAAAGGCGCAGGCTGCGGCATGCACGCCTCCCGAATCCTCAAAAATATCTATGGAAAGCCCCAAAAGAAAACTGAAAAAAATCAAAAGTCCTTTGTTGCCGTCCAAAGGATAAAGAATTATGAATAAAATATAAAGATACGGGTTAATGTATCCTGCCAGGTTTACATTGTTAAGCAACAGCACCTGAAGGAAAACCAACAGTATAAAACGGACGATATTTATAATGATATCACTGTTCGACATCTTCCACTCCTTTTTCCAGTTCCAAAATTTCCGCTGCTTCGTTATTTTCAATTAAATAAACGTGCTCCAAGCTCGTCATATCATTGAAAAGATCAATGTTTACATAGTAATAATTATCATCGTTATCGAGATGAAAGTCTTTAATTGTTCCTATCAAAATACCTTCGGGAAAAATAGTAGATCGCCCGCCAGTAATAATGGTATCTCCTTTTTCCAGCTGTGCAAGACGTGGAATGTCAACTAATTGTGCTACGTTTGGATCTTTTGTGTTCCATATAAGTGAACCAAAATGGCTCGATTTCTTAAGTTTGGCGTTTATCCGGCTTTTCGTATTCAAAATAGATTGCACAGTCGCGTAATTTTTGGAAACATCGCTCACAATACCAACAATTCCTTTTGAAGAAATTACGCCCAAATCAATTTTTAAGCTATCGCTTCGGCCTTTATCAAGGGTAAGCTGGTTTTTGGTTTTTGAATAATTGTTATTGATTACCCGCGCAGTGAAATAGTTGAATTTATTGGGAAGCACGGTACTGTCCAGTTTTTCAACATTTACTACTTCCTTAAATTGATCCAGTTTCTTCCGAAGCATTAAATTTTCGTTTAGCAACTGCTGGTTTTCTTTTCCTAAATTTAAGTAGTCGGTAATGTTATTTCTGAATGTATATATTCCACCGGTTATAAAATTGGCAGAGCTAATGTATTTATCGTTGTGATAGTTGTGCGTTTGGATGGTAAGCGCTACGGAAATTGTAAAAAGCACGGCAAACAACAGGAAATTTTTATTCCGAATGAAGAAATATATAATCTGCTGCATTGCTTTGTGGGGTTAAAATATTCTGCTTTCTAATGGGAGCAACGCCATAAATGGGCAATTATTCTATTTGAGTTTTTCAGAAAAATGGTTTCTTCTGAAAAATTATTTAATCAGCACGCTTTTGTACTTGTTCAGGTTTTTTAAGCAAATTCCTGTACCACGAACTACGGCGCGCAATGGGTCTTCGGCAATATAAACCGGAAGATCGGTTTTTTGGGAAAGCCTTTTGTCAAGCCCGCGAAGCATCGAGCCACCACCTGCAAGATAGATTCCAGTGTTGTAAATATCAGCTGCAAGTTCTGGCGGTGTTTGCGAAAGGGTTTCCATAACCGCATCCTCAATTCGAAGAATGGATTTGTCCAATGCTTTAGCGATTTCTCTATAGGAAGTTTGTACCTGTTTCGGTTTTCCGGTAAGTAAATCGCGACCCTGTACGTCCATTTCATCTGGTGGAAGTTCAAGATCTTCGGTTGCGGCACCAATCTGGATTTTTATCTTTTCCGCGGTTCTTTCACCCACATAAAGGTTGTGTTGGGTGCGCATATAATACACAATATCATTCGTGAAAACGTCTCCCGCAATTTTTATGGATTTGTCGCAAACAATTCCTCCAAGGGCGATTACGGCAATTTCAGTGGTTCCTCCTCCTATGTCCACGACCATATTTCCCTTGGGCTGCATAATGTCAACCCCAATACCGATGGCTGCTGCCATGGGTTCGTGGATCAAATACACTTCCTTTCCGTTAACGCGTTCGGCACTTTCCTTTACGGCGCGCATTTCCACTTCGGTAATTCCGCTGGGAATACAAACCACCATCCGCAACGAAGGTTTTAACCATTTCTTTTTTAACGCGGGAATGTCGCTGATGAACATATTTATCATCTTTTCACTGGCGTCAAAATCTGCAATTACCCCATCTTTCAAAGGGCGAATTGTTTTAATATTTTCGTGTGTTTTTCCCTGCATCATTGCGGCTTCACGGCCCACGGCAATTATTTTCCCCGTAGTTCGGTCGCGTGCAACAATTGAGGGGGCGTCCACAACAACTTTGTCGTTATGGATTATCAGGGTATTTGCAGTACCCAAGTCAATGGCTATTTCTTCAGTCAGGAAGTCAAAAAATCCCATAGTATAAGTCGGTGGTATTGAAAGTTAACGTGTTAAGTTTGGTTTTTAACAAATGTAATAAAATTTAATGCTTAAAATGGCGCGTTCCGGTAAATACCATTGCCATTTCATTTTCGTTGCAATAATCGATGCTCAATTGGTCCTTGATTGACCCTCCGGGCTGGATTACCGCTGTTATTCCTGCTTTGTCCGCAATTTCCACACAATCGGGAAACGGGAAAAATGCATCACTCGCCATCACGGCTCCCTCAAGGTTAAAATTAAAGGATTGTGCTTTTTCTATAGCTTGCCGTAACGCGTCAACGCGGCTGGTTTGGCCGGTTCCGCTGGCGCAAAGTTGTTTTCCCTTTGCCAAAACGATAGTGTTCGACTTTGTGTGCTTGCAAATTTTTGAAGCGAACAACAAGTCTTCTAACTCTTGGGAATTGGGTTTATTGTTTGTTGCATGCGTTAAAATTTCAGCACTGTCTGTAATATTGTCTTTATCCTGGACCAAAACGCCGTTCAAACAAGTTCTAACGGTTGTTGAAGGTAGTTCAATTTCTTTTTGTACCAACAAGATTCTGTTCTTTTTTCCTTCTAAAATTTCCTGTGCTTTTGCTGAAAAGGAAGGAGCGATGACCACTTCGCAAAAAAGATCGTGGATTTCGTGTGCGGTTGCCTCATCAATTTCCACATTGCTGATTAAAATTCCGCCGAAGGCTGAAACCGGATCGCCCGCCAAAGCAGCCATATAGGCTTGCTGCACGGTCTCGCGCTGTGCGATTCCGCAGGCATTGTTGTGTTTTAAAATTGCGAACGTTGGCGCTTCGCCCTTAAATTCGCTCATCAAATTTACGGCTGCGTCAACGTCCAAAAGGTTGTTGTAGCTCAATTCCTTTCCGTGAAGTTTAGTGAACATTTCATCAAAATTTCCGAAGAAATACCCTTTTTGATGTGGGTTTTCGCCGTAGCGAAGTTCCTGCCCATTGGTTTCACTTAATTTAAAAGCAGGTAATTTTTCTTCTTTGTTGAAATAATTAAAAATCGCGGTATCGTAATTTGAAGAAACGTTGAAGGATTTTGCTGCAAAACGCTTGCGGTCCTTCAACGAGATTTCGCCATTGTTTGCTGAAATCAATTCCAAAAATTCAGCGTAATCATCAACCGAGGAAACGCAAATGGTGTCTTTAAAATTTTTCGCGGCGGCGCGAATTAAGGAAATGCCGCCTATGTCAATTTTTTCAATAATATCCGCTTCCGAAGCGCCCGACGCAACCGTTTTTTCAAAAGGGTACAAATCCACAACCACCGCATCAATCTGCGGAATGTTGTATTGCTCCATTTCGGCAACATCGCCTTCGTGGTCCTGACGGTTCAAAATTCCACCAAAAACCTTTGGATGAAGAGTCTTTACGCGACCGCCCAAAATGGAAGGGTAATCGGTTATATCTTCTACCGCAATCACCTCGATACCAAGATCGTTGATGAATTTTTCGGTGCCTCCGGTAGAGTAGATTTTTACGTTTTGTTCGTGTAGTTTTTTAACAATCGGGGCAAGCCCATCTTTGCTAAAAACGGAAATTAAAGCAGAAGTAATTTTTTTGGAATTGTTCATTATCGAAAATTAAGGTGCAAAAGTACATAATTGCATAGTAAATTTGTAACATAAGCAAAGAGAAAACGTCTTACTTTTCATAATTTTATTAACCCTTTTTGAAATCGATCCCGATAGCAATTGGGACGAAATCGAAAATCGTCAATCATTAATCTAAAATCGTAAATGCTGATATATCTTCGCGTTTTAAAGGAAAGTTTCAATTTTGCGCTCAATGCGCTTCGGAACAATAAATTGCGGACCTTCCTCTCATTGGTGGGCGTAACCATTGGGATATTTTCTATCATTGCGGTTTTGGCGGCGGTTGATTCCTTGAAACGTGAAATTGAGGGAAGCATCAGCGGGCTGGACAACAGCACGATTATTATTATGCGCTTTAATTTTGGGCCAACAGATATTCCTCGTTGGAAATGGCAGCAATTCCCGGATGTTTCCTTTGACGAATATCAATATTTGGAACGAAATACTCCAAATGTTGAAGCCGCTACCTTTACGTTAAACGTGCCAAACGAGAGTGTAAAATACGAAAATAATCAAGTAGATAATGTTCCTATTGGTGCGGTGACCGATAGCTATTACGATATTGAGTCGCTTCAATTGGAAGAGGGACGTTTTTTTAACGGATCTGAATCGAACAGTGGGTCTATGGTCGTTGTTTTGGGCGATGAAATTGCCAATCAGCTCTTTGGTGATGCCGCAACCGCTATTGGGAAGGAAGTGCGCATTTATGGCAGAAAATTTAACGTAATTGGAGTTTTGGAAAAAGAAGGAGCTGGTCTTTTCGGAAACTCTAAGGACACCTCCATTTGGATGCCCGTGAATGTTGTGCGAAGAATTTATGGCGATAACAACAAAAATACGTTTCCGCAGATAGTGATAAAACCCGAGAAGGATGTGGATATTGCCGAGTTTAAAGCGATGCTTACGCAGCAACTACGAACAAAGCGAGGATTGAAACCTGATGAAATAAGTAACTTTTTTATAAATCAATTACAAGGCTTTGCTGATTTTATAGACGAGATTACTGGAAGTATGAATATAATTGGCCTAATAATCAGTGGTTTTTCGCTGCTTGTGGGCGGTTTTGGGATTGCCAATATTATGTTCGTGAGTGTAAAGGAAAGAACCAATTTAATCGGTATTCAAAAATCATTGGGTGCGAAAAATAAATTTATCCTTTTCCAATTTTTGTTTGAAGCGGTTATTCTTTCCGTAATTGGAGGATTGATAGGGTTGTTTTTGGTATTTATAGTTTCATTAATCGCCTCTAGTTTTACCGGAGATTTTGAATTTGTGCTCTCGCCTTGGAACATGTTCATTGGTACTGCAATTTCTGCTGCAATTGGTTTAATTTCAGGAATTCTTCCGGCAATTTCAGCTTCAAAGCTCGATCCGGTTGAAGCAATTAGAACTGGAATGTAAGCTTCGAAAATTCCAAAATTTTAAATTCCAAATCCCAAATAGATTTATTGTTTGCTTTGAAATTTGGAGCTTGTAATTTGGAATTTAAGAAGAAGTGGCGCCTAAAATTCTTATCAGATAATTATAGTATCAGCGCAACTTCTTCGTTTACCCATTCCAAAAACTGTTCGTCTTCGACAGAAAATGGATCTTCCACGTGCGAATCGATATCAATCTGTCCAATATTCTTTCCATTCTTAAAAAGCGGGATTACGATTTCAGATTTCACGGTAATGCTGCACGCAATGTAGTTGTCCTGGGCCTTTACGTCTGGCACCACAAAGTTTTTGTTGCTTACAGCAACCTGTCCGCAAATCCCTTTTCCGAAGGGAATGACCGTATGGTCCGTAGGTTCGCCAGCAAAAGCTTTTAGATGAAGTGTTTTTTCTGCTTCGTTTGCAAAATAGAATCCAACCCAGTCATAATAGCCTACGGAGGATTGAAGCAGTTCGCAAATTTCTTTTAAGCGTTGTCCGGCACTCTCGTTCGCGTTTGCGAGTATTGTTGTTACTTTTGGTTTTAAGTGTGTAAAAGGCATTAGGTTTGTATATGTTGATTGCTTTGGCAAAAGTATTTCAAAACCGTTACAAACACCAAAAACAATTCCTGTATTTTTGTTAAATACTAGCGCTGAAAATTATGATTTCCGAATGTGGGTTAATTTGCAGGAAAAACAATATCAAACTTTAACTTTTTGAAGGAACTTTTTAAAAAATACAAAACCGTCATTCGCTTTGTGGTGCTTTTCATGGGTACATATCTTTTAATGAGCGTAGTGTATGGATTGTATTTGAAAGCTTCGGAAAACGGAAGTTACTTTCCTGATTTTATAACGAACCTTGTTGCGAAACAGAGCAGTGCGATATTGGGCGCATTCGGGTATAATTCAATTTTAATGCCCGATTCCATAGATCAGGGAATGTTGCTGACCATTGACAGCAAATACACCGTAAATATTGTGGAGGGTTGCAATTCCATTAGTATTATCATTTTGTTTGTAGCTTTTATTGTCGCTTTTGCTGAAGATTTCAAAAAAACCCTGCTGTTTCTTTTTGCTGGAGTGGTATTGATTTACATTGTGAATTTACTTCGCATTGCGATACTTACTGTATCGCTTTATAAATATCCACAGTATGAAAATGTGTTGCATTCCGTGGTTTTTCCAGGTATTATTTATAGTATGGTTTTTATTTTATGGATGATTTGGGTGCGGATGCTGAAACCGAATTCGGCTAAATGAAAAGGATTCTAAAAATATTTGGCGTTATAATTCTCGCAAGTTTGTTGGTCTTGATTCGCGCTTTTGAAAACTCCCTGTTTTACGACCCATTGCTTCATTTTTTTGAAATGGATTACAAATCAATGTCGTTACCGGAAATGGACACTTTTGCGCTCCAAACGGGAGTGGCACTGCGGTTTTTGCTGAATACGATCATTTCTTTGGCAATACTATGGTTGGTTTTTAAGGATAGACAAATCATCAAACTTTCTCTTATACTTTACAGTTTTCTTTTTTCAATACTTTTTATGGCATTCAGTTTTATAATTTTTACTTCGGAAGAATCTGGCGGGCATTTTGTTCTGTTTTATGTAAGAAGATTTTTAATCCAGCCATTGTTACTACTTATTTTGCTCCCCGCTTTTTACTTTCAGAAATACAAATCGCGCTGATTTTTTAATACCTTTGCATCACTAAATAGACTTTTAAAATGAAAAAAAATTCTTTTATTTTCTTTTTTGCGTTTGCAGCATTTGCAATTACTTCTTGTAAAGAAACCGCAAAACAAAACGAGCCAGAAGTTGTAACGGTTGACAATGCAGAGCCAAAAACATATGAAATTGCTAAAGTAGAAGCAGAATTCAATGATCCAAAAGTAGAGGCTATTTTTGATCAATATTTGCAGGTTGAAGCAGCTTTGGTAAATACAGATGCCGCTAAAACGGCTACAGAATCTTCAAAACTTGAAGCGCTTCTTAAAGATTCAGAAGCAGATGAAGAAACACAAACCGCAGTAGCAGCAATGGCAGCTTCCGAAGATATTGCTGTTCAAAGAGAAAATTTTGAAACCTTAAGCAGCAGTATTGAAAAAATGCTCCAGGGAAGCCTAAAATCTGGAACGCTATATAAGCAATACTGCCCGATGGCATTTAACAATAAAGGTGCTTACTGGATAAGCAGCAGCAAAGATATTTTGAACCCTTATTTTGGCGATAAGATGCTGAAATGTGGTAGGGTCGATTCCGAGGTAAAATGATTTTAACAAAGCCTTCCATTTTATTTGGGAGGCTTTTTTGTATTTTTGCGAAAGCATGAAAAAAACCATTTCCATATTTCTTTCCATACTGATACTCGCCAGCAGTTCAGGGATAGCCTATGCGCAGCACTTCTGCAGCGGGATGGAAATGATGGCTGAGGTTACCTTGGGTGAAAAACATCTTTCCTGCGGAATGGATGAAAATGCCCTCGTTTCGGATTGTGGTGATGAAAGTGTTGCTCCCGAAAGCCACGATTGCTGTAAAAACCATTTTACCAAAATACAGACTGACGATAATTTTGCAAAAGCCTCGTTCGATTTAAAATTAAACAAAACCTTTGTAGCAACATTCGTTTCGGTATTTGTATTGCAGGAAGTTGAAATAGCTTCCGCAGAAAAAACCTTCTTTGCGGATTACAATCCGCCACCTCTCGAACGGGATTTTAATAGTCTGTACGAGACTTTTCTGATTTGATTAATACCCGTCCTTCGGTTTTGGCTTCGACTAAACTCCGGCGGACATCTCATGATTAAAACTCCAACTTTCTACGGAGCAAGTACTCATATTCAATCAAATCTTAAAAAATGAAATACAAACTTGTTTTAACCATATTCCTGAATTTGGTTTTTCTGAATTATTCCTACTCACAGGAAGAAGAAAGACCCGTTCGTGAATATACATTAACCATTGAACAACAAACTGTAAATATCACGGGCAAAGAGGTTATGGGAATGACCGTAAACGGAAGCATTCCCGGGCCGACCCTTGAATTTACGGAAGGAGAGCAGGCAATAATCCATGTAATCAATAAAATGGACGTGGAAACCTCCATCCATTGGCACGGAATATTGTTGCCAAATTTTCAGGACGGAGTGCCTTATTTGACTACGCCGCCAATAAAAGCGGGGACAACTTTCACCTATAATTTTCCTATCAACCATTCCGGAACCTATTGGTACCATTCGCATACCATGCTACAAGAGCAGAGCGGTGTTTTTGGTTCCATTGTAATTCAGCCAAAAGAGAAAGCATTGGATTACGATAAGGAATTGGTGCTTATGCTATCAGACTGGACCAATGAAAAGCCGAAAGATGTAATGCGCACATTAAAGCGTGGCAGTGAATGGTATGAGATTAAAAAAGGAACTTCAACGCCGTTAAACCAAGTAATTGGTCGCGGTGCGTTAGGCGCCCAGATCGATTTTTGGAGACAGCGAATGGAAGGTGCCGACATTGCCGATATTTATTATCCAGCTTTCTTGGTAAATGGAAAGCAAAGTGCAGAATATCCCGGTTTCAAACCTGGCGAAAGGGTTCGATTGCGAATAATTAATGGTTCAGCTTCCACACAATTCTGGATGACTTTTGGTGGCGAATCACCGCTCTTAATTTCAGCAGATGGACTTGATGTAACTCCCGTAAAAAGGAACAAAACTTTTATCGCAATTGCCGAAACCTATGATTTTATTGTAACCATCCCACAAAGTGGAAAACTTGAATTTAGAGCCATGGCACAGGATGGTTCGGGAACTACTTTTGCTTATTTGGGCAAAGGAGAAACTCTGCCAGCACCTATAGTTGAAAAACCTGATAAAATTGCAATGATGCAGGAAATGGCTAAAATGAAGATGAAAATGGGCGCCCACGCTTTAAAATTTCAGCCTAAAAAAGATGAGCGTTTTGAAATGAAGGAGGAATACGGAATGGAAATGGACGGGATGGAAATGGACCACTCAAAAATGGATCATTCCAAAATGGAAATGCCAAAAGATTCAATGAAAATGGACCATTCAAAGATGGATCATTCCAAAATGGATATGAAAAATGAGCCGATGCAAATGGAAGGGATGGGGATGAATTCAGAATATACCTATGATTATTTAAAATCACCCGAAAAAACCAGTTATTCCAAAGATACCCCAGTAACCGAAATTCTGTTGAACCTAACCGGAAATATGAACCGCTACATTTGGAGTATGAACGGCGTGCCGCTTTCGGAAACGGATAATATCAAAATAAAGGGAAACGAAGTAACGAGAATTACTTTAAACAACCTCACGATGATGCACCACCCCATGCACCTTCACGGGCACTTTTTCAGGGTAATCAACAAAAACGGCGAATATTCTCCATTAAAACACACGGTAAACGTTCCACCAATGGAAGAGGTGACCATTGAGTTTTACGGCGATGCTTACGGCGATTGGTTTTTCCATTGCCACGTGCTTTACCACATGATGGGTGGAATGGCGCGCGTATTTAGTTATGAAACGCCGAGAGACCCAAGAATGGAGCAATATCCTGTTTCAAAAATCATGAATGAGGCCAATCACTTTTATACATGGGGAACTGCAGATGTGGCTTCGCATATGGCGGAATTGAATCTAACTTCTTCCAACTTGCGAAATCAATTCAATGTAATGGCAGAGTATGGTTGGAACCAAAATCTGGAGGCTGAGGTAACCTATGAGCGCTATTTGCACGATTACCTGCGCATTTTTGGAGGCGTAAATGTAGAAAACGAAACCGAAGATAGTTTAGATGAAATTGAAACCACGGCTATTGCCGGAATTCGGTATTTAACACCTTATTTATTTAATTTGGATGTACGGATAGACAATAAGCTGCGCCCCCAAATTGGGCTGGAGCGGGAAATCATGATTTTTCCCCGAACCCTTGCCTTTGGAATGATTGAATACCAAGCCGATTTCGGTTTGGTGGACGATCTGCCCACAGGAATTAATTACGGCGATGAACTGACTTGGAATGCAGGTCTTGAATATTTTCTTTCAAAGAACTTTTCATTAATGGCCAGTTACGACAATCGTTTTGGTGCGGGAGGTGGCCTATCTATTCGTTTTTAATAACCTTATAAATTAAGAATTATGGAAAATAATAAAAACACTCACGGAAATCCTTACACAAAATTTTTTTTAATGCTTGCCGCCTCTTTTGTGGCAATGTATATAACGATGTATTTAAATACGTATGAAATAGACCATGTCTATTTCAGCCTCACCCGTTTTTACATGACGTGTTTGGGCATATCGGCTATGGCTTTAATCATGTTTTTCTTTATGAAGAAAATGTACAAAAACCGAAAAAAGAATACGGCAATTCTGTTGGGAAGCATGCTGCTATTTGGTAGCGCGCTGTTCTTGGTCCGGGCACAGAAACCAATTGGAGATGTTTTGTGGATGAAAGCAATGATTCCGCATCATTCCATCGCTATTTTAACCAGTGAAAGAGCGGATATCCAAGACCCCGAAGTAAAAAAACTGGCCAATGATATTATTGAAGCACAGCGCAAGGAAATTGGAGAGATGAAAGAAATGATTAATCGTCTTGAAAAACAAAAATGACACACACATATAAAATACACGGAATGACCTGCAACGGCTGCCGAGGCCATGTGGAAAAGACTTTAAGTGAAATTGAAGGCGTTTCCAAGGCATCGGTAAATCTTGAAAAAGCTGAAGCGGTTATTGAAATGGATAAACACATTTCATTGAACGTTTTTGAAAAAGCTTTGGAAGACGACGGTGGAAGGTATAGTATTTCCCTTCCCGACGATGCCGAAGCCGCGCAAAAGCATAAAAAGAAAAAGGAAGAGAAACGAGCCAACCAAAGCAGTTCTGGTACTTTCTATTGTCCTATGCATTGCGAAGGTGAAAAAACCTATGACAAACCCGGTGATTGCCCCGTTTGCGGAATGGATTTGGTAGAAGAGGCAAAAACTTCAACAAACTCGGCAACGGAGTATACCTGCCCAATGCATCCCGAAGTAATTCGTGACGAACCGGGTTCGTGCCCAATCTGCGGAATGGATTTGGTGCCAAAGGAAGCCGACGAATCCGCCGAAAACAAATCCTATAAAAAGTTGCTGAAAAAGTTTTGGATTGCCGTGGCCTTTACGCTTCCCATTTTCATAATCGCAATGTCCGAAATGATTCCCAACAATCCATTGTACTATTTAATGCCAATGAAATATTGGAACTGGGTTCAATTCGGTCTTTCAATTCCTGTGGTTTTTTACGCCACGTGGATGTTTTTTGAACGCGCCTATCGTTCCATCAAAACCTGGAATCTCAATATGTTTACCCTCATCGGGATTGGTGCTGGAGTAGCTTGGCTTTTCAGTGTTTTCGGGATGCTTTTTCCAGATTTTTTCCCCGCGCAATTCAAAACCGAAATGGGAACGGTACATGTTTATTTTGAAGCAGCAACGGTAATACTAACCTTGGTTTTAATGGGTCAGGTTTTGGAAGCCCGCGCTCATAACCGAACCAATTCCGCAGTAAAGGAATTGCTGAAATTGGCGCCCAATAAAGCTGTTCGGATTGTCGACGGAAAAGAGGAAACCATCGCAATCGATAAAATTGAAGTAGGCGATAAACTCCGCGTAAAACCGGGCGAGAAAATCCCCGTGGACGGCAGCATTCTTGAAGGCGAAAGCTCCATAGATGAATCGATGATTACGGGTGAGCCCGTGCCCGTTTCAAAAACCGAGGGCGACAAAGTAAGTTCGGGAACCATCAACGGGAAACAAACCTTCGTAATGAAAGCCGAAAAAGTAGGTAGTGATACCCTGCTTTCGCAAATAATCGAAATGGTAAACAAAGCCAGCAGAAGCCGTGCGCCCATCCAAAAACTGGCAGATAAAATTTCGGGTTGGTTTGTGCCAATCGTTGTTATGATTTCGATTATAACCTTTATCGTGTGGGCCATTTTCGGTCCCGAACCACAATATGTGTACGCATTGGTGAATGCAATTGCGGTTTTGATAATCGCCTGTCCGTGCGCGCTTGGTCTCGCCACGCCAATGTCCGTTATGGTTGGAGTAGGGAAGGGCGCCCAAAATGGCGTACTGATCAAAAACGCCGAAGCACTTGAAACGCTAAATAAAATTGACGTTTTGATAATTGATAAAACCGGAACGATTACCGAAGGAAAACCGTCTGTTGAAAAAGTAGGTTTTTCGGAAGATTTTTCGGAAGAGGAAGTGCTTCAATATATCGTTTCGCTCAATCACAACAGCGAACATCCGCTGGCTGATGCTACTGTTAAATACGGAAAGGATAAGAATTCCGAAGTTTTAAAAACTACCGATTTCAATTCGGTTACCGGAAAAGGGGTGACCGGAACTATCAACGGCAAAAAGATTGCGCTCGGGAACGAAAAGATGATGCAGGAGGCTGGTGCGGATATTTCCGAAGTGCTTCAAAAAGAAATTTCCGAAGCACAGAAAAAAGGCAAAACCGTGCCGATGCTTTCCATTGATGGAAAAGTGGTTGGCTTCGTTGTGATTGCTGATAAAATAAAGGAAACCAGTAAAAAAGCAATCAACGAACTTCAGAAAAAGGGAATTCAGGTTATAATGCTCACCGGCGATAACCACGACACCGCAAAAGCTGTTGCTTCCGAATTAAATCTCGCCGATTTCCAAGCTGAAATGCTTCCGCAGGACAAATTGGAAGTTGTTGAAAAACTGCACGCCGAAGGCAAAATAATTGCAATGGCCGGCGACGGGATAAACGATGCGCCCGCCTTGGCAAAAAGCGATGTGGGCATCGCGATGGGAACCGGAACCGATGTTGCCATTGAAAGTGCCGGAATAACCTTGGTGAAAGGCGATTTGCACGGTATTGTAAAAGCGTTTCATCTAAGTGAAAAAGTGATGGGCAATATTAAACAGAACCTCTTTTTCGCTTTAATTTATAACGTACTCGGCGTGCCTATTGCCGCAGGGGTGCTCTTTCCGGTTTTCGGAATATTATTATCACCAATGATCGCCGCGCTGGCTATGAGTTTCAGCTCGGTTTCAGTTATTACTAATGCGCTTCGATTACGAACCGCTAAAATAAATTAAACAATGAAAAATCTATTATACTTATTTTTTATACTTCCACTTTGTATTTTTTCACAGGAAAAAGTAACAGGGACTATCACTGAAAATGTTGATAACAAAGAAGTTCCGCTTGGGGGCGCAAACGTGTATTGGCTGAATACCCAAGTGGGAACGGTTACCGATTTTGACGGTAATTTTGAATTGGATTATAAACCCGAATACAAGAAATTGGTCATCAGTTTTGTGGGTTATAAAACCGATACTATTTCAATAAATTCTCCGAAGCGAATTACACATTCGTTAAAGTCCACAGCCAATCTTGACGAGGTTACGGTTACGGCGCGACAGAAAGCTACTTCACGTTCTTTCATTCAAGCTACAAATGTTTTGAACGTAAGCAGCGCCGAACTTTTGAAGGCTGCTTGCTGTAATTTGGCGGAAAGTTTTGAAACAAATCCTTCCATTGATGTGAACTTTGCCGATGCCATTTCGGGAACGCGACAAATTAAAATGCTTGGGCTTACCAGTCCGTATATTTTGATAACCACTGAAAACGTTCCAAGCATTCGCGGGGCTTCGCAGGCTTATGGACTGAGTTTTATTCCGGGAACCTGGGTGGAAAGCATCCAAATAACCAAAGGCGCAGGTAGTGTTACAAATGGTTATGAAAGCATTGCAGGGCAAATAAATGCCGAATTGCAAAAACCTACCACAGACGATAAACTTTTTGTTAACGCTTATGGCGCAGGGAATGGCCGTTTTGAGCTGAATACACATCTCAACACAAAAATTACTGACCGTTGGAGCACGGGGCTGTATATTCACGGAAATTTGCGGGAAACAGAGTTTGATAAAAATGATGATTCTTTTCTCGATGCACCCTTGATGCAGCAAGTAAATGTGATGAACCGTTGGCAATACACCGATACCGAAAACGGTTATGTTGGTTTTTTCAATTTTAGGTATTTGAATGATGAAAAACAGACAGGCCAAACGTTCTTTAACCCAGATAAAGACCGTGGAACCACCAACGCTTGGGGAAGTGAAATAAAAACCCAGCGGTTTGATGTTTCTGGAAAGTTTGGGTATGTAAATCCTGATATTCCTTGGCGCACTGGTGGCTTGCAAATAGCATATAGCCACCACGACCAAGAATCTTATTTTGGGTTGAATGATTACAATATTCAGCACAACAGTTTGTACGCCAATTTGCTTTACAATTCCATAATCAGCGATTCGCGCCATAAAATTAAAACCGGGCTGAGCGCTACTTATGATGGGTATGACGAATTGGTTTTGACCGAAAATTTCAGCAGGGTTGAAAATTCCGTTGGGGCGTTTTTTGAATACAATTTCGACAATTTGGGCGATCTTAATTTTTCTGCGGGAATTCGCGCTGATGTGCACAACAGATTGGGAACTTTCCTAACGCCGCGGTTCCATTTGCGTTACACACCTTGGGATAAATCGGCTTTTAGAGTTTCTGCGGGCAGAGGAAAGCGAAGCGCAAATATTTTCACTGAAAACCAAAGTCTTTTTGCCACATCGCGCAGCTTGAATATTTTGGGCAACGGTGGGAAAATTTACGGGCTGGACCCAGAGATAGCTTGGAATTATGGATTTTCATATTTACAGGGTTTCAATCTTTTTAGCAGAAAGGCGGATATTACTTTTGATTTTTACAGGACTGATTTTGTAAACCAAATTGTTGTGGATTGGGAAAACCCGAATGAAATTAATTTTTATAATTTGGAAGGTGAAAGTTTTTCGAATAATTTTCAAGTAGAATTCAATTATAATCCCTTTACCCATTTTGACATGCGATTGGCCTATAAATATTACGACGTGGAAACAACTTATTTAAGCGGTAAAAAGCAAACGCCATTGACGCCAAACCATCGCTTTTTTGCGAACGCTTCGTATGAAACCGGGCAAGGGGCAAATGGCGGCAATTGGAAGTTTGATGCTACGTTCAACTATTTGGGCGAGCAACGGTTTGCTTCCACTGAAAGCTATTTGAATACCATTGGACTTTCAGAATTTTCACCTTCGGTTTCCACCTTGAATGCGCAGATTACTAAAGTTTTTTCAACTAATTTTGAAATTTACGTAGGCGGTGAAAACATAACGAATGTTACGCAGGAAAATCCAATTGTGGGCAGTGACAGCCCGTTTGGAACAACTTTTGACACTACCTATGTTTACGGCCCCATTTTTGGAAGCTCGTATTATGCAGGTTTAAGATATCGACTTAATTAATTCTAATAATCAACTTTAAAAATGTAATGTATGAAAAATGTAATTTTAATTTTAGGAATTCTCTTTATTGGAGCAACTGGTTTCGCCCAAAACAAAAATGCCAAAGCTACGATTGAAGTGGACGGTGTTTGCGGTATGTGTAAGGAACGCATTGAAAAGGCATCTATTCAGGCCAAAGGTGTGAAATCGGCAATTTGGAATGTGGAAACACATCAACTGGACTTGATTTATAACGAAGGGAAAACCGATTTGACAAAAATTCAACAAAGTATTGCTGATACCGGGCACGATACCCAAGATATAAAGGCGAAAGATGAGGTTTATGAAAAAATAGATCCTTGCTGCAGATATCGCGACCAGCAAGTTATTGACGATCATAAGCAAGGCGCGGAGTAATTTTAGCAGGATTTTATAATTTTCTTAATAGTGAGTAAGCATTGATTTTGGTAATTTGATTTTATAAAAAAATTCAAATTATGAAAAATGAAAAATTAATTCACGCTTTGGGCAATTGCATTAACCATTGCAATTATTGCGCAGATGCATGTTTGGACGAAGAAAATGTAAAAATGATGGTAAACTGCATACGAACGGACAGAGTCTGTGCGGAAGTTTGTAGTACGCTCAACCAGTTGCTGGCAATGAACTTTAGTGATGTTGACGATCTTGTGCGATATTGTGCAAAAATATGCGACGCTTGCGCAGATGAATGTTCAAAGCACGAAGCAAAACATTGCCAAGATTGTGCAGAAGCCTGTAGAAAATGTGCCGAAGAGTGTCGTAATTACTTAGCTTAAACAGGCTGTTAAAGTTTAGCTAAGAAGAGAATAATTTAACAGTGGCTCCTTTTACCTTTATATAGTTAATTCAAAAAAAGTAATTGTTATGCCACAACAACAGCAAAACAAAAAGCCGCAACCCGCAAAAGGTCCACAGGCCAAAAAGCAGGATAACAAAAAGGCTCCACAAGCTGCTCCAAAGAAGAAGTAGTTTATGGCCGGTCATATTAGACCCAAAGAACCATCCCGATTTTAAATCTGGATGGTTTTTTATTTTTAGAAATACAGTGTTCGTCTTTTTAGTAGATAAATCATTTTATATATTTTTACTCACTAAATTATTATTAAAATGAAACAAATTTTAGGAATAGGTTCCCGGATAAACCACCCCAAATACGGAAAGGGAGTGGTAACAAATGTTACCGCAAAAATGTATTGGGTAACCTTTATTGAAAACGGCCTTGAAACAATCTCCACAGACGAAGATTTTGAGATCATTGATGCCGCCGAGGACGAGGTTGACACCGTAAGTTTTTACGAAGTAGAAAAAAGCCTGCGTGATATTTTAAAAAAATGGAATGGATTCAGTGAAATTGTACCCATAGCCGATAAATGGAAAGGCGGGACTATGGTTTTAAAGCCAGCAGATTCAAATTTGGCTTCAAAGGAAATTCCTATCGATACTTTTTTTCACAAAATAGTGATGCTCCGCGATAGATTGCGGGTTATGGAACAAAAAATCAATTCTAGTAAAGAATTGGCAGAACAGGATAAAATAGATTTGCAGCAATACATAACACGGTGCTATGGTAGCTTAACTACGTTTAATGTTTTGTTTAAGAATAATTCGCAACAATTTAAAGGAGAAAGCTCTGGCAAGTAATCTTTTTTTTATCTGTGGTTTCTATAGAAAATTCACTATCTTTTTGAGTATAAATTGAAATGTTAGTTTAACAATATTTTTACAATTTTAAAGATTGTGTTAAAATGCCGTAATTCTCCTTAGTTTGCATTATTGGGGCAATTGTTCATAAAGTGTTTGAAAATATTTTAAAATATTTTCAAACACTTTTTTTAAATTCACTTTTTTTGAAGTCTTCCGAAAACGTAAGAAAATCAACGCTTTGCAAAATTTTATGTTAAAAATTAAGTTGTGAGAGTGTTTTTAAAATAACTTTTTGATAAAATTTTCATAATCTACTTCCTATAAAAGTTGGAATTGTAAGATTTTATTGGCACTTTTGGAGTGCTAATTCAAACAAACAAAAAAATGAAAACAAAGTTTAGTGGAATTTTAACACTATTATTAGTGTTGGTTGTGCAGCTCGCTTTTGCACAGGAAAAAACAATTTCCGGAATGGTGACCGATGACACGGGTCTCCCGCTTCCAGGAGTTAACATAATTATAAAGGGTACAAGTACCGGAACGCAGTCGGACTTTGATGGTAATTATACCATTGAGGCTGCGGTGGGACAAACGCTTGTTTATAGTTATGTAGGTTTTGAGACCCAAGAGATTGCTGTTGGGGCTTCAAATAAAATAGATGTTACAATGCAGGCTGGTTCAGTTTTGGACGAGGTGGTTGTAACTGCACTTGGTGTTTCTCGTGAAAAACAATCATTGGGTTACTCAACACAGCAAGTAGAAGGAGAAGATATCTCTACGGTAAAGGGTAACAACTTTACAAATGCACTTTCAGGAAAAGTTTCCGGTCTTCAAATTAGAAGAAACAACAACCTTGGTGGTTCTACCAACGTAGTTATTAGAGGTAACACCTCTTTAACTGGTGATAACCAAGCATTGTTTGTGGTTGATGGTGTGCCAATTAGTAACAGAAATACCAACGACGCTGCGCAAACTCAGGCAAGGGGTAATTACTACGATTATGGTAATGCTGCTGCGGATATTAACCCGGACGATATTGAGTCTATTAACGTGCTTAAAGGTGCGGCTGCATCTGCACTTTACGGTTCACGTGCTGCTAACGGTGTAATTATCATTACTACCAAAAAAGGTAAAAAAGCGAAAGGCTTAGGAGTAACTATTAACTCTAATGCTACTGTTGGTTTTGTAGATAAGAGCACATTTGCTGAGTATCAAAATCAATACGGTCCTGGTTATGGTGATTACTTCACCTTTGAAGATATTAATGGAGACGGTATTGATGATCAAGTAGAAAACTATGTTGATGATGCATCTTACGGTCCTGCATTTGACCCTAACTTGTTTATCTATCAGTGGGATTCATTTGATCCTTCGTCGCCCAATTACTTAAAAAAATCTCCGTACGTAGCTGCTGAGAATGGGCCATTGACATTCTTCGAAACTCCTATTACATTAACCAACTCCATTTCTATTTCAAATGGACTTGAAAATGGTTCATACCGTTTGTCGTATACTAAACTAGATCAATCTGGATTATTGCCAAATAGTACTTTAGACAGACACAACTTTATCTTTAGCGGAACATATGATGTTTCTGAAAAATTGACAGCTAGTGGATTTGCCAACTATATTAAAACTGATGCTTTGGGTCGTAACTCTACCGGTTATAACGACAACGTTGTAGGTAACTTTAAGCAATGGTGGGCAGTTAGTACAGATATTAAACAGCAAAGAGATATTTATTTTGCAACCCGCAGAAACGTAAGCTGGAACCCAGGTACTTCTGAGCCTGGAGCAGCCCCGATATATTGGGATAACCCATATTGGACTCGATATGAGAACTATCAAAATGACGGAAGAAGTCGTTTTATTGGTAACTTTGAGCTAAACTATGAGTTAGCTGAATGGGTAAATGTAACAGGTAGAGTTTCTACAGATACATATAATGAAAACCAAGAAGAGCGCAGAGCAGTTGGTTCTGTAGCAACTTCATTTGGTGTAGCCCGTGGAAACGTGGATTCAGGGTATTTGAGAAGAGATATTACAGCTACTGAAACAAACTACGATTTAATGTTCAACTTTGATGCCGATTTTTCTGAAAGCATCAGTTTTGCGGGTATCTTAGGGACAAATATTCGTAGAAATGAATTTAATTCAATAACATCTTCTACAGCCGGTGGATTGGTAGTTCCAGGTTTATATTCATTGCAGAACAGTGCATCACCGCTTCCAAATCCAGTTGAAAGAGCTGAAAAAATTGGAGTTGATGGTGTTTATGCAAGTGCATCTTTTGGTTTTGGAAATGTTGTATTCTTGGATGGTACCATCAGAAGAGACCGTTTCTCTACATTGCCTGAGGATGAGAGTGCATTCTACTACCCATCTGTATCTACAAGTTTTGTGTTCAGTAAATTGCTGAATGTAAATGCTATTTCTTTTGGTAAATTACGTTTGAACTATGCTGAGGTAGGTAACGGAGCTCCGTTTGATAGATTGGTTGATACTTATACGATTAATAATGATATAGGAACTTCTATTCCAAACGTATCAAATAATCCAAACCTTAAGCCTGAAACTACAAAAAGTTACGAAGCAGGTTTAGAAATGCGTTTTGCAAATAACCGTTTAGGTTTTGATGTGGCTTACTACAAGTCAAACTCTATTGACCAAATTGTAACAGTGCCAATTTCTGCTGCTACTGGTTATACAGGAAAATTATTGAACGCTGGTGAAATTGAAAACACTGGTATTGAGGTTTCCTTAAATGCAATGCCTGTTAAAACTGATAATTTTAGCTGGGGCTTAAATGTTAACTGGTCTCAAAATGACAACGAAGTTGTTGAGTTACCTGACGGTATTGAAACCTTACAGTTAGGTAGCTTTCAGGGAGGTGTTACAATTAATGCTGTAAAAGGTGAGCCTTATGGAGTAATCTATGGTCAAGACTATGTTTACTTAAATGGTGAAAAAGTTGTAAATCCTGATAACGGAAGATATCTTAAGACTCCAACTTCAAATAATATTCTTGGAGATACAAACCCAGATTGGTTAATGGGTATTTCGAATACCTTGACTTATAAGGATCTTTCTTTTAGTTTCCTTATTGATATACAAGAAGGTGGAAGCCTATTCTCATTAGATCAATACTATGGTCAAGCTACTGGTATTTATGCCAATACTGCCTTTACAAACGATCTTGGTAACCCTGTTAGAAATCCTTTAGATGAAGGTGGTGGATTTATCAACCCCGGTGTAAACCCTGATGGTTCTACAAACACAACTAGAACTGATGCAAATGGATTTAGTGCTTTTGGTTATGCCGCACTTCCTGCTGCTGAGTTTGTATACGATGCAAGCTACATAAAACTTCGTCAGGTTTCACTTACTTATAATTTACCTTCAAAGTTCCTTGATAATACTTTTATGACTGGTTTGTCTTTCAGTGTTACTGGATCTAACTTGTGGATTATTGATAAGAATTTACCTTACGCAGATCCAGAAGCAGGTTTGAGTTCTGGTAACCTTCAAGGATATGTTACAGGTTCATTGCCAACTACCCAGGATTATGGGTTTAACATTAAAGCACAATTTTAATACATAGAAAAATGAAGAAACTGATTTTAATTTTAACTGCGGCAGTATTTGCCGTGTCGTGTTCAGATAACCTTGAGGACCTGAACCAAAATATAAAAGATCCTACTACGGTTAGTGGTGAGAGTTTGTTCGCATCTGCCCAAAAGCAACTTGCGGATCAAATTGTTACTCCTAACGTAAACCTAAACAACTTACGTTTATGGACGCAACAATTGCAGGAGACTACTTATACTGATGAGAGTCAATACGATCAAATAACTCGTGCTATTCCTGATAACCATTGGAGAGAGCTTTATAGAGATGTTTTAAAAGATCTTAAGGAATCTGCAAGAGTTATTACAGAAACAGATAATGATCTTACCAATAATCTTAAGCCTAACAAATTGGCTATTATTGAGGTATTAAATGTTTACGCATTTAGTAATTTGGTAGAAACTTATGGAGATATTCCTTATTCTGAAGCATTGGATATTGACAACCTTCTGCCTGTATATGACGATGGTTTAACTGTCTACAAAGACTTGATTTCTCGTTTGAATGCTGCTATCGGAAGTATGAATACTTCTGTAGGTAGCTTTGATGGGTCAACCGACCTTATATATGGTGGTGATGTTGCACAATGGAAGAAGTTTGCTAACTCTTTGAAATTAAGAATGGGTATTATGCTTTCAGATGTAGATGCTGGTTTGTCAAAGTCTACGGTTGAATCTGCTTTTTCTAGCGGTGTATTTACAAGCAATGCAGACAATGGTAGTTACCAATATTCTGCTGCTGCTCCAAACAATAACCCTATGAACGACAACTTAGTCCTTAGTGGACGTAACGATTATGTTGCTGCTGTGACTATAATTGATATAATGAATAACTTAGAAGACCCAAGAAGACCATCATATTTCACCGATGTTGACGGCGAGTATATTGGAGGACAAATTGGTGAAATTTCTGCTTACCCAGATTATTCCCACGTAGCAGATGCTTTAGTAGATCCTACAGCTCCTGGAGTTTTACTTTCTTACGTAGAAGTTAGATTCTTATTGGCTGAAGCTGCTGCAAGAGGTTATTCTGTTGGTGGAGACGCTGCTACTCATTATGCTGCTGCTATTACAGCTTCTTTTGATTATTGGGGAGCTCCTGATGTAGCTTCATATTTGGCAAAACCAGAAGTGGATTACGCTAGTGCGCTTGCCACTAGTACTTCTACTCCTGCTTGGAAACAAGTGGTTGGTGTACAAGCATATTTAGGACTTTACAATAGAACTTTTGCTAGTTATCTATCTGTTCGCCGTTTGGATTATCCAATCTTAACCGAACCAACTGATGCTCAGTCAGGGTTCCCAACTCGTTATACATATCCAGTAGTAGAGCAAACTCTTAATGGTGCAAACTATGAAGCTGCTGCTTCTGCAATTGGTGGTGATGCTCCAGAGACTCAACTTTTCTGGGATAAGTTTTATACTTTTGACTTTTAATAAATAGTGTATTACACACTCTATTCAATAGAAATCCCCGGCTCATGCCGGGGATTTTTTTATATCTATTTTTAAAGAAATATTGATGCCTGAAAAGCGTTATATTTATGATAATCCCTAAATGCTACCATTTATACTATGTCATTATTTTTTCTATCTGAAGCCTATGCTCCTTGGCTCGCGCCCTATGCATATGCAGTTGTATTACTTGGGTTTGCATTTTTTCTTTTCAGGGTTTTTGAAAATTGGTATGCAGCAAATTTTGACAAACCACTCTACAGGCATTATTTTGTTTATAAAAAACTCTCCGATTCAAAATTAAAAATACTGGAAAAGGATTTCATCTTTTACAATAAACTTTCTGAAAAACATAAAAAACAATTTCAACACAGAGTAGCCCAATTTATTTCTGAAAAAAAATATGTGGGAAGGGATGATTTGGTCATTACCGACCATATGAAAGTGCTGGTGGCGGCAATTGGCTGTATGCTTAGTTTCGGTAGAAAAAATTATAGTTATTCCCTAATAGATTTCATACTTATCTATCCCGCTGAGTTTTTTAGCACGGTCAACAAAAACTACCATAAAGGAGAATTTAATCCTAGAGAAAAGGCATTGGTACTATCATGGAAAGATTTTGAGGAAGGATTTGCTATAAGTAATGATAATTTAAATGTGGGAATTCATGAATTTATGCACGCAATGCAACTAGAGGCCAAAAAAAACCGAGACTTGGATTCAATTCGTTTCGCAAAACAATTTCAAAATATTCTAAGGCAATTAACTAAGCCTGAGGTAAAAGATCAATTAGACAGAACAGAGTATTTTCGTGCTTACGCATTTACCAATCAGTATGAATTTATGGCTGTCTTGGCTGAATATTTTTTTGAATCTCCACAAGACTTCAAGCGTATTTTTCCTAAAATATACTTCCACACAAAAAAAATGCTGAATTTTAATTTTGCAGATTATTGATTTTTGTTTGAAATGTGTTCCAAAATTATTTTTGCGTGTATTCTGGAATTCTCAATAAACCATTTATGGGTTTCCATTCCGCCGCAAATTACTCCGGCCAGATAAAGTCCTTTTATATTACTTTCCATTGTTTCGGAATTATAAGTTGGATAGCAGTTTCCATCATCACTAAGCTTAATTCCCAATTGTTTTAAAAAAGCAAAATTTGGTTTATAGCCTGTTAGCGCCACCACAAAGTCGTTCTTAATTCTAATGGGTCCTTTGGAAGACTTTATTAAAACTTCCGATTTTGTGATTTTTTCAATTTCAGAATTAAAATATGCTTTTATACTACCCTCCTTAATTCGGTTTTCAATATCGGGTTTTACCCAATATTTTACACGTTCACCTATTTCAGAACCTCTGACTACCATTGTTACTTCGCCGCCCTTTCGCCATATTTCCAAAGCCGCATCAACAGCAGAGTTGCTTGCCCCAACCACCACTATTTTTTGCATTACAAAAGGATGTGCTTCTTTGTAGTAATGCATCACTTTTGGCAATTCTTCTCCAGGGACATTCAGCATTTTTGGAATGTCATAAAAACCAGTGCTAACGATAATGTTTTTAGCGATATATGTGCTTTTGTCAGAAATAATTTTGAAGTATTCACTTTCTTTTTTGGCAGTAATAATCTCTTCGTATAGGTTTATGTGAAGATTATTTGAAGTGGCAACTCTTCGGTAATATTCCAGAGCCTCATTTCTGTTAGGCTTGGGATTGTTGCTTATAAAAGGGATGTTGTCAATCTCTAATTTTTCCGAAGTGGAAAAAAAGGTCATATTCAAAGGATAATTGTAAATTGAGTTGGTGAGCGCTCCTTTCTCTACCACAACATAATCCAAGCTCATTTTTTTGCATTCAAGGGCACAGGCTATGCCTATGGGTCCCGCGCCAATTATTAGAACGTCTTTCGTTTTTTTGTCAATAGACATTCAAAAAAATTATTTTAAGATTTCCTTTAAGTCAGAAATGGTTTGCGATGGATTGCTTGCGCCAAAAACATAACTGCCCGCCACCAAAACGTCGGCACCTGCATCAACCAACTGCTTAGCGTTCTTATTTGTTACGCCCCCGTCTATTTCAATTTTGGTTGAAGCACCATTGGCCTCAATAATTTGCCGAAGTTGTTTTACTTTTTTATAGGTGTTTTCAATGAAGCTTTGTCCACCAAAGCCTGGATTTACACTCATCATGCAAACCAAGTCAATGTCGTTGATGGTATCTTCAAGCAATGCAACATTTGTATGTGGATTAATGGCAACCCCGGCCTTCATTCCCTCAGCTTTTATTGCCTGCAGCGAACGGTGAAGATGTGTACATGCTTCAAAATGTATGGTGAGAATGCTTGTGCCAAGGTCTGCAAAATCTTTTATGTAACGATCGGGATCAATAATCATTAAGTGAACGTCCAGTGGTTTCTTGGCGTGTGCTGCAATACTTTTTATAACTGGCATTCCGAAAGAAATATTCGGTACAAAAACACCGTCCATTACGTCCAGATGAAACCAGTCTGCTTCGCTGTTGTTAACCATTTCAATATCGCGCTGAAGGTTCGCAAAATCTGCTGCAAGTATGGATGGGGCTATGATTGTATTTTTCATATAACTTATAGTAAGAAAGGTTCGATAAGTGATTTTATGTTTTTTGGATATTTGTTTTCAAAGTCATAATTAGAAAGATAAGTATTCAATCTTTCAATATCTGCTTTGGTTTTTAATATGCTGAAGTTTGCTTCGTAATTCTGAAAAATTCGGTTTTCAATTCTTTGGTCAAAAATCATTAAAATGTCTGCGTGTCTTTTATCTTTCCGAATTTTTGAAAACAATTCTTTCACGGTTTTTTTACTACCCTCCAATACTTGAAGAAAAAAATTATTGTTGTAAAGAAGGGCGCCAGTTATATTCAACGATGGGTTCATTTCTATTATAAATTCAAACAATTTTTCTAACTCTGGATTTTTCAGGGTTTCGGCTTGCTTGCTTAAATAACATATTGTATGCTCCATGCTGCTGTAAAGATAGAAAAAACCTCCGGTAATCAGCCGGAGGTCATTCATCAATCAAAAAACGAACAGTATTTTCTCAGTAAAACTGAGAAACTGATACTGTAAGTTATCTTTATGGGAGTTACCCCAAATAGGTCATCAATATTTTGCTTCGCGAAGTGTGTTTCAATCTGCGAATCGCTTTTTCTTTAATCTGGCGTACGCGTTCACGGGTAAGATCAAAGGTTTCACCTATTTCTTCCAAGGTCATCGGGTGCTGGTCACCAAGCCCAAAGTACAAACGGATAACGTCAGCCTCTCTTGGGGTCAAGGTTTCCAAAGCACGTTCAATTTCCGTGCGAAGTGATTCGTGCAATAAAGAACGGTCTGGGTTTGGACTTTCACCGCTACGCAAAACATCGTAAAGGTTACTGTCTTCTCCTTCAACAAGCGGTGCATCCATGGATACGTGACGGCCAGAGTTTTTCATGGACTCTTTTACGTCGTTAATGGTCATATCCAGCTCCTTTGCAATTTCCTCTGCGGAAGGAGGGCGCTCATTGGCTTGTTCAAGATAGGCATACATCTTATTTATCTTGTTGATGCTTCCAATTTTGTTTAACGGCAATCGCACAATACGTGATTGCTCTGCCAAAGCCTGTAAAATTGACTGGCGGATCCACCAAACGGCGTACGAGATAAATTTGAAACCACGGGTTTCGTCAAAACGTTGCGCGGCTTTAATAAGCCCAAGGTTTCCTTCATTGATAAGGTCTGGAAGGGTAAGTCCTTGGTTTTGGTATTGCTTTGCCACCGAAACTACGAAACGAAGGTTAGCTTTGGTCAATTTTTCCAAAGCGCGCTGGTCACCCGCTTTTATGCGCTGTGCCAATTCTACTTCTTCGTCTGCGGTGATTAAGTCAACTTTTCCAATTTCTTGAAGATACTTGTCTAATGAAGCAGTTTCCCTATTGGTTACCTGCTTTGTAATTTTAAGTTGTCTCATTAAGGTTTGTCCTGTAGATTAAGGTTTAAACTTGTGTATTGGGTTATACGTAACAAATACAGAAAAGGTTACAAAAATTTTAGTTTTTTTTAAAATTTTCTTAAAATTAAGCTACAGAAGCCATTTAATTATTACTCTAAAGTATCTTTCTTTTTAATATTTGCAGAATCTAGCTCGTTTTTAGTTTTTAAAATTAAACTGTCAATTTCTTTTTTGTCTTCAGTTACAATTTGTTTACCGTCACGACTGTTGTAGTAATAATATTTTTCTGAAACTGTAAATGTTTCATCTAAGCTTTTGCTTATTGAAGTCCTTTTTTCAGCATTGTTTATTGATTTTTTTTCTTTCAATTTCTGTGAGGAATTAACAGACGGATTTTCTTCGGCTGTGGTTATTTTATACAGCTTTTCATCTTGCACTTCCGAGGAGATTGAATCAATCGGTAAAGTTTCAGTAGATTTAAAATCATCTCCTTTTTCTGAAGAAGAAACGGTATTTTCCAAAATTTCATTATGCTTTTTTGTTACAGTTGAATTGATTTTCAAAAAATCACTGTTGCCAAAAAGCAAAAACGCTCCCAATAAAGTTAAAATCACACCTCCCGAAATCCAATAGTAAAAAATTCTTTTTCTACGGTGTTTTTCTTCGTCAAGCGAAGTATTTATTTTCTCCCAAAGTGTATTTTTGGGAGCTTTTTTTCCTTTGTGCAGCTTATTTTCAAAAAGCTTTCCTATGTCTTTTTTTTCTCCCATTTCAATATGTTTTTGGGTTAATTGCAATGCTTAACGCAATGATTTTATCGCGTAAAATGAGTTTTGCCCGATGATAGTTTGACTTTGAAGTTCCTTCAGAAATATTTAAAAGTGAAGCAATTTCTTTATGTGAAAATCCATCCATTTGATAAAGGTTGAACACAAGCCTGTACTGATCCGGCAAATCCTGTATAAGAGCCAAAAGTTGGTCCAGAGAAAGGTTTTCTTCACTTTCAACTATCACTTCATCTTCCAGTAAATTCTCTTTAATTTCAACATTAAGCGGCCTTTTAGTTTTGTATTTGTCAATTGCTTTATAGATAGTTATTCGTTTCATCCAGCCTTCAAAGGAACCCTTGTTTTTGTATGTTTTTAATTTTTGGAAAATAGTTATGAAAGCATCGTGCAGGTTGTCTTCGGCATCGGCTTCGTTTCTGCAATATTTCAATGAGGTAAAATATAGGGTGTCTTTGTACTTTCGGAACAACTCGTTCTGTGCTGTCCGGTCGTTTTTAATACACGCTTTTATAAGTTCGGCTTCCTTCAAATAAATTTTGAAACTTTAGAAACAGTTAATGGCTTTTAAAACAATGGGTACACCGGAAACCTGAATCCCGTTATTTATATTATCAAATCTAACATAAATTACCTGTGGATTTTCCCTGTTTTCATACATTAAATTGGTTATGGGATTTAAGCCCTCCAGCATGTCATCGTAATTTTCATAGTAATTCCAAGTAACGGTTGAAGGGTCTGGAATACCCGAAAATGGAAAGAAACATTCAAAATAACTTTCCAAATCAAATATAGCCCTGCCTGAATTTGGCTCGGTTTCGCATTCCTCAAAGAGAATTTTTCTACAAGGTTCGTAACAGTCCTTGATCAGGGAAATACGATCTGTACCATTTTCAATTTGTATTTGCCCAGGGTCAAAACTTGTTATTTTCCAATCAAAATTCCAATCATCACTTACGTTTTCATTTCCCGTCAAAAAAATATTGAGATGTAATTCATCTTCTATAAAATAGGAAACCCAAGTTCCGCCGAAAGCGTTCTCTTGAAAATAAAGCGCTGCATTCCCCAAATTGCTCACTTCAAAATACGAGCCGTCGTATTCGCTGTTGGGGCCCTCCAAATGATTTACCATCCAAATACACGAAGTTTCGGTTAGGATATTATTACAGGTAATAACCGTGTCGGCTCCCAAACAGTGATCTATTGCTTCTTTCAACTCTTCATTGTTATTAATAGTGTATGGCTGGCCGTCATTTAGAATACTGGTGATAGGATAGCTTAAACTTATGGATTTATCTTCCTCTAATGCACCCAAAAACTCACTGAATTCAATATCACTTTTTATTATCTGGTAGCCGAAAATATCCATATTTTCATCATAAATTAACAATGTAAAGGCGTAATTAAAGTCAATACAAGTAATTTCATTGTCAAAATCATTACCGGCAGCGCGCTCAATAAGATTATAAAGTTCAGAATCTACTTTGATAACCTTCGAAGGATCTGCTTTGCTTATGGGTTCGTTTTCACAGGAAGATAAGACTGTAAGAAGTATGAGAAGCGATAAAAACCAAATATTTTTCATAAATGTATCATTACGTTATTACTCTTTAGTCTGAAAATTTTTGAAAGGTTGCGTGTGAGCATAAAAAAAACGCCCTCCATTGCTGAAAGGCGTTTATTGTGTTAAAAAGAAAAATTAATCTCTCTTTCTGTCTCTGTCGCGATTATCACGGCCACGGTTGTCGCGGCCACGGTTATCGCGTCCACCGCTTCGTTTGTCGTCGCGTGGTGGACGTTCTTTATACCCTTCAGGTTTTGGAAGAATCGCTTTGCGGGAAACTCTTTCCTTCTTGGTACGTGGGTCAATTCCCATATATTTCACATCAAAAACATCTCCCATATTTACGACATCACTAACGTTTTCGGTGCGTTCCCAAGCAAGTTCAGAAACGTGAAGTAAAATCTCGTTTCCTGGTGCGTCCATATATTCTACAACAGCACCGAAATCAAGCATTTTTATAACTTTCACTTCATAAATGCTTCCTACTTCAGGTTTGAAAGTAAGTGAATCAATCTTCGCCAATACTGCATCAATACCTTCTTGGTTTGTTCCAAGAATTTCTACGATACCTTCTTCGGTGACAGGGTCTTCATTGATAACAATAGTAGTCTTTGTAGCTTTTTGAAGCTCTTGGATTACTTTTCCACCAGGACCAATTAGAGCGCCGATATATTCGTTCGGAATAGTAACGGTAACCATTTTTGGAGCGTGAGGCTTCACGTCTGCATTAGGTTGAGCGATGGTATCGGTCAATTTTTCAAGTATGTGAAGTCTTCCGGCAGCAGCTTGTTTAAGAGCGTTTACTAAAATTTCATACGAAAGCCCTTTCACTTTAATGTCCATCTGGCAAGCGGTAATTCCGTCAGCCGTTCCAGTTACCTTAAAGTCCATATCGCCCAAGTGATCTTCATCACCTAAGATATCTGAAAGTACTGCATACTTTCCTGTTTCACCATCAGAAATCAATCCCATTGCGATACCGGAAACAGGTTTTTTCAACTGAACCCCAGCATCCATCAATGCCATAGTTCCTGAACATACAGTCGCCATAGAAGAAGAACCGTTAGATTCCAAAACTTCTGAAACCACACGAACGGTATAAGGGCAATCTGCAGGAATCATTCCTTTTAAGGCACGTTGTGCCAAATTTCCGTGACCAACCTCTCTACGTGAAGTTCCGCGGATTGGGCGGGCCTCACCAGTTGAGAAAGGAGGGAAGTTGTAATGAAGATAGAAAGTCTCTTCGCCTTCAAAAGATGGCATATCAATTTGGTTTGCTTCGCGAGAAGTTCCCAAAGTAACGGTTGCCAAAGCTTGTGTTTCACCACGTGTAAAAATAGCCGAACCGTGCGTTGAAGGAAGATAATCAACCTCGCACCAAATGGGGCGAATTTGATCTGTCTTCCTGCCGTCCAAACGCAAACCTTCGTTTAAGGTAAGATCACGAACGGCAGCTTTTTCAGCTTTGTAGTAATATTTTGAAATTAAATCTCCAAAATCTTCCAATTCCTCTTCTGAGAAAGTAGCTTTTATTTCTTCTTTAATTGCATCAAATGAAGCGCTTCTTTCGTGTTTTGCAGAGGCAGATTTTGCTACGGCATACACTTTATCGTAAGCCATATCGTGAATTTTCTTTTTCAAATCTTCATCCTCGCGTTCTGCTTCGTATTCGCGAACTTCTTTTCTGCCAACTGCTTCAGCCAATCTTAATTGTGCCTCACATTGTTTTTTGATATGTTCGTGAGCAAATTTAATGGCCTCAACCATTTCTTCTTCGCTAATTTCTTTCATCTCACCTTCCACCATCATTACGGAATCAGCCGATGCGCCAATTACCATATCGATGTCAGATTCCTCCAATTGGGCACGGGTTGGGTTAATGATGAATTTGCCGTCTATTCTTCCCACACGTGCTTCGGAAATGGCACATTCAAAAGGGAAGTCTGAAAGCTGGATGGCTGCAGAAGCCGCCAAACCTGCCATTGCATCTGGCATTACATCTTCATCGTGACTCATCAATTGGATCATCACTTGGGTTTCGGCGTGGTAATCCTTTGGGAAAAGTGGGCGCAATACGCGGTCCACAAGACGCATTGTTAAAACTTCACCGTCACTTGGTCTAGCTTCTCTTTTGAAGAAACCGCCTGGGTAACGACCCGAAGCTGCAAATTTTTCGCGATAATCTACTGTTAAAGGTAGAAAATCAACATCGCTCTGTTTGTAGTTTGAAACTACGGTGCATAGCAACATACATTTTCCGGATTGCACAACAACAGAACCGTGTGCCTGTTTTGCCAATTTTCCGGTTTCGATGGAAATCTCCCGTCCATCACCTAGGTCTATGACCTCTCTAAATACTTTAGGTATCATTTGTTTTTCATTTTGTACGCCAGGGGCGCACGGTTAAAAATGGTCAACGACTGTTTATCAGTCGCGTGTTGTTGTGTTGTTGTGGTTGACCAATGAAAAACCTAAGGGTAGCTTTTCTATGTGTATCAGAAGTAAGTTCTGAAAAAAATATAAAAATAAAGGGCTCGTAAGAGCCCTTTAAAATATTACTTACGTAATCCTAATTCTTTAACGATGGCACGGTAACGAAGGATGTCTTTTTTCATAAGATAATCCAACAATGCTCTGCGCTTACCTACCAACATTACCAAAGAACGCTCAGTGTTGTAGTCCTTGTGATTTGCTTTAAGATGTTTTGTTAAATGCTCGATGCGGTACGTGAATAGCGCAATCTGTCCTTCAGCTGAACCAGTGTCAGTCTTGGACTTTCCGTGTTTTGCGAAAATTTTTTCTTTTTCTTCTTGGGATAAATACATGCCAATATTGTTAAAATGATTTTTATGTACTGATTACCATTTTGATAATCAAGGTTGCAAAAGTACAAAATCGATTTTGAAATAGCTGTATTTCAAATAAAAATTAATTCAAATATATTGAAATGATGTTTTTCAGCGTTATAGGAATCTAAACCCCTAAACCTTTAAATTTATGAAAATCATCCCTTTTAAATTATTTCTTTCATTTTTTGTGATGGGAATCTTCCTTTTTACAAGTTGTATTAAAGATGAGGATACTGCTTCGGAAGAAGTTAATTTCTCATCAGATAATTCTATGCGAGCTGCAAAAACCGATAATGTTGCCGAAGGTACATTTAATATTATAGAGCAGGCTTTTGTGGAAAATGAAACTGGAGGCCGTGGCACAACGCAATTCTCTCTTTTCCCGAATTGTACAGAAATTACCGTTGGAATGCAAGGGAACGTTTTCACCATTCTTTTGGATTTTGGCGATTCCTGTACATTAAATAACGGGAATGTGGTTTCTGGAAGCATTTTTCTGGAATATGGTCCATTGGTTTCTGGAACCTATACCGTCAATTATACCTTTCAAAACTTTATTTTTAATGGAAATGGTGTAAGCGGTGGTGGAAGCATTCTGTATGAAATAGCTAATCAAAATGATAATCCACAATCTACTGTTAACGAAAGTATCACAGTGAGTTTTCCGAACACTACTGTAACGGGTACTCGTAATGGAACCCGTGTTTCCGAATGGGTGGAAGGTGTTGGTTCTGGTACGTGGCTTGACAATGTATACCACGTAAGCGGAAATTGGCAAACTGTATTTACCAATGGTTTTGAAAGAAGTGGTGAAGTTACCGAAACACTTGTTTATAAAACTGCCTGTCGTTGGGTTGTTGACGGAAGGCTTGAAGTTTCGCAGGATAGCGTAACCGCTGCAATAGATTTTGGTGATGGCGAGTGTGACAATCAGGCCATATTTATATACAATGGCCAAGAGTATCCTTTCACAATGAATTGATTGAATTATTTTCAATAAAAAAAGCTGCTCGAATTGAGCAGCTTTTTTATGCAGTTTTTTCGCGAAGTGGTCTGTTTAAAACCAAATCTAAATAAAGATTTATTTTTCTTTTAAGATCTCGGCGGTGGGTAATGAAATCCAAGAAACCGTGTTCCAGTACAAATTCAGCAGTTTGGAAACCTTCCGGTAGTTCCTTTCCTGTAGTATCGCGCACTACGCGCGGTCCTGCAAAACCTATCAATGCGCCAGGTTCGCTAATGTTTATATCTCCTAACATTGCGAATGATGCGGTAGTTCCGCCCGTTGTTGGATCTGTGCACAATGAAATATAGGGTATTCCCGCATCGCTTAGTTGAGCAAGTTTCACACTTGTTTTGGCAAGTTGCATCAGCGAGAGTGCAGCTTCCATCATTCGGGCACCGCCACTTTTTGAAATTATGAGTAGGGGAATTTTCTTTTTAAGTGAATAATCTGCAGCGCGGGCAATTTTTTCGCCTACAACGCTTCCCATAGAACCTCCAATAAAGCTAAAATCCATACAGGCCACAACCAAATCTGCCCCCATGGATTTTCCAACGGCACAGCGAATAGCATCTTTAAGACCCGTTTTGTCCTGTGCTTCCTTTAATCTGTCTGTATATTTCTTTTTGTCCTCAAATTTGAGTGTATCCTTTGAGGTAAGATTTTTATCTAGCTCCTTAAATTTGTTGTCGTCAAAAAGAATTTCAAAATACTCTTTGCTTCCAATGCGCACGTGGTAACCATCTTCGGGACTTACGTAATAATTTTTTTCAAGCTCTTCGCTATCTACGATTTTTCCAGTGGGCGATTTGTACCACAGTCCTTTCGGGACGTCCTTTTTTTCTTCGGTTGGGGTTTGAATTCCCTTTTTTGTTCTTTTAAACCAAGGCATAAACTATTGTTTATTTAATGTTTTTATTTTCAATTGAAGCTTTATAGCGTATTAACGTTGTTCAAATCTTTAAAGGCTTGTTCGAGTCTTTTTTTAAATGTGATTTCGCCTTCGCGAAGCCACTTTCGTGGATCGTAGTATTTTTTATTTGGAAGGTCGTCGCCTTCGGGATTCCCGATTTGGGTTTTTAAATATTCCAAATTGTTCACCATATAATCACGTACACCTTCTGTAAACGCAAATTGCATATCGGTGTCAATGTTCATTTTAATTACTCCGTAACTTATAGCTTCACGAATTTCTTCCACAGTCGAACCGCTTCCGCCGTGGAAAACAAAATCAATTGGATTGTGTCCGGTATTGAATTTTTTCTGAACATACTCCTGTGAGTTTTTAAGAATAATGGGAGTCAACTTTACGTTTCCAGGTTTGTAAACGCCGTGTACATTTCCGAAGGCCGCAGCGATGGTAAACTGATCACTTATTTTTGAAAGTTCTGCGTAAGCATATGCAACTTCATCGGGCTGGGTGTAAAGCTTAGACGAATCTACTCCGGTATTATCGACGCCATCCTCTTCGCCTCCGGTGATGCCCAATTCAATTTCAAGGGTCATCCCCATTTTGCTCATACGTTCCAAATAGCGTTTGCAGATTTCGATATTTTCTTCAATAGGCTCTTCGGAAAGATCTATCATATGTGAGCTGTAAAGCGGTTTTCCGGTTTCTTTGTAAAACTTTTCACCTGCATCCAGTAATCCGTCAATCCACGGAAGTAATTTTTTGGCGCAATGGTCTGTGTGAAGAATTACAGTAGCCCCATAAACTTTTGCAAGTTCGTGAATGTGCTTAGCGCCTGCCACACCACCTGCAATAGCGGCTTTTTCGTTTTCGTTTGAAAGGCCTTTTCCTGCATTAAAATGTGCTCCACCGTTTGAGAATTGGATAATAACGGGGGAATTCAATGCGGCAGCAGTTTCCATAACGGCATTAACGCTATCAGAACCCACAACATTTACGGCGGGCATAGCAAAACCTTTCTCTTTTGCGTAATTATGTATTTTTTGAACTTCTTTTCCGGTTGCTACACCGGGTACAATTCCGTGACTCATGATTATTATTGTTTAGCAAGCAAAAATAACAAATTTATATGGTTTAGAAGGGATAGTTGATGCCTATGTTGTAAACAGCCTTACGGAAACTATAGTCTGTAAACCACCGTTCGCCGATAGGGTTTCCGGGATTGTGGGTTTTAAATCCTACATCAAATCGGAATACAAAAAAGCCGAAATCATATCGCAAACCGATCCCCGTTGCGACTGCAATTTCCTTTAAATCTGCAATCCCGTTAAATACAGAGGCTTCATCATCAATATTATCCAGCACGTTCCAAATATTACCCGCATCCACAAACAGACCGCCTTTAAAATCTCCCAAAATTGTGAATCGATATTCTGCATTAAATGCAAGTTTGAAGTTTGCATCGTTAAAGTCCAGAATACTACCGCTGCTTCCCGGGCCAAGGTCATAAGCTTTCCAGCCCCTGTTATCATTTGCTCCACCAGCAAAATAACTTCGTGTAAAGGGTATACTGTTACTGTTTCCGTATGGAATGGCTATGCCTCCAAAAGCGCGAACGGCAATTATATTTTTTCCGTCTATATCCCAGTGTTTAATATACTCAATCTCCGGTTTAATATATTGTGAATAAACTACTCCCAGGGCCCTGTAATTTCCTGCGGAATTTTTTTGGGATCCGGCAAGACTTGAAATTCCGGATAATACGTTTCCTGCAGATTCTAGTTTTAGACGCAACCGTGAAAAATTATTGTCATTGATATTTTCCCGTGTGTCTCTAGTCAATGTTATGTTTGAGGCAAAAATCAAATTGTTTTCTGTAAGCCTTGCTTGTCGTTCTGCAATACTTAAAACTTCATCAAATGTATCGGTATCTGCAGCTATATTTTGGTTCAAAACATCTAAAATGAAATCTTCTGTTTCGTCAGGAATTTCAAGCGTTGGATTGGTGTTTGGGTTATTGAAATCATAGTTCAAGCTTTGCGCAATTTCATTAAGCCTGTTATAAGAACTTTTGTAAACATTGTAATAATTCTCAACATTTAAATTTCTTACATATTGCAGGTTTAATAAATCTACCTGATATGTTAGAATTTTTGAAGGTTTCCAGCGATAATTATAAATTCCGCTTATAGTTTGTCTATCCAAACCAATGTTATTCTGCAAACTGGCACCAAAACTAACGCTTGTTGAGGGAGACATATATTTGGGTATCAGTTTTTCAGTGTTGATAGGAAAAATTATCCGGGGGAAAGTGAGTTTTACGTCACCGCCAAATTCTGAAATATTAAAAAACTTGCTTTCGCTGTCCGCGGCATCTTTAGATGAGCCAAGACTTCCACGGCCAGAAATTTCAAGGATTTCCGCTCCGCGAAAAATATTCCTGAAAATCATATTTCCGCTGAAACTAATTCCGAACTGCTGAATAGTAGATGTATATGCATCAAAATCAACCCCAAGTGTAAACCGATCGCGGGGACTGAGTAGAATAGTAGAGTTGAGCAACCTTCCTGTGGAATCTGCCGCTACTTCCGAATAACTAATGTTTGGATACTTAAAAATGCGAAGATCACTTATTTGGTTGTATGTCAATTTTCTATCAATGTCCTTATAAATATTTCCGGGAATGATTGAAATGGCATCTGTGATAGCCTTAGGGCGAAACCGCATCTTGCCATAGCTGAACAATTTATATCCATTATAACTTATTGAATCCTGGAAGGTAGCATCACGGTTTTCATAGGAGTAATCGGTCACAATTCGAACCTCTTTAATACTGTGAACTTTAAAAGGTACCGTATAGGTGCTGTCGCCCTGTGTTATTTTTCGGTCTGGGATTATGTAAGTGATGTTGGCTTTATGGCCTGTGTTTACAGTGTCTGCCTCAAAACCTACATATTCCTGTTCAAAATGATAGAGTCCTGAATTTCTAAATTGAATTGTGAGGCGGTCGCGTTCATTTACAAAATCATTTGCTGTGTATTGTTTACCAGAAACTATAAATGATTTACTTTTTGTATCCTGAAAAAGGGAATCTACTACTGGTGAACTTATTTTTTCAACGATTGAATCACCCACAAAATAGGGCTGATGCTTTTTTACAAAATAAGTAACCTTTGCACGCTTTTTCTTTTTCTCGTTAGGTTCAATTTTATAATCCACTTCATCATTAAAATATCCATAGCTCGCATACCACCGCTTAAGGCGTTCCATGGATTTCTGAATTTTTTGTTCGTCAATAATGGCAGGAGCATCCCCGGATTTTTGAAGCCATTCATTAAACCCAACATAACTGCTGTCAATCTGGTCTACCTGTTTTTTTGAAAGAAGTTTAATGAGTCGTTCCTCTCTTTTGGGGTTTTTGTGAAGCCATCGGTAATATGTGGAATCTGGTTGTGGATCTGCCAAATTATAAATGTGCAGCCCTAATGGTATCCCTATCAATGGGATGGAAGTATTGGGTTTTTGCGCCAGCTGGCTGTATACTCCCGCATCTTTAATTTTAACGCTATCTACCAAAATTATATTTTCGGTGAGCAGGTATTTATCTTCTGGAACTCTTTTTACGGCATTGCAGGAAAAAAACAAGCTCATTAATACTATAAATAGTGATATTTTTGTGAGGTCGCGCTTCAAGTGTGTGTTTTAATTCAATTTCAAAAATACTATATTTTGGTCAGCAAAAGTCAAACAAAATTAATAACGAGTCTGCAACAGAAAAAATACCGCAGCCAAAATGGTCTTTTTGTAGCCGAAGGACCAAAAGTAATAGACGAGTTATTGAACGAAAATATGGAACTTCATTCCCTTTTTTCAACAAATACTTCTGAAATTACTGCCGAAAACCATTTTTACGTTACCGAGACAGAACTTAAAAAAATAAGTTTTCTGAAAACGGCGAATTCATCGTTGGCGCTTTTTAAAATTCCGCAGCCAAAAACATTACAGACCAAAGGTTTGATCGTAGCCCTGGATGCTGTGCGCGATCCAGGAAACTTGGGAACTATTATCCGGCTTTGCGATTGGTTTGGAGTACAACAGTTAGTTTGTTCCGAAGATACTACAGATTGTTTTAACCCAAAAGTGGTACAGGCCACGATGGGCTCCTTGGCACGGGTGCAAGTGCATTATATTTCACTTTCCGAATACCTGGAAAAAACCAATTTGCCCATTTTCGGAGGATTTATGGATGGTAAAAATATCTATTGCGAAAAACTTCCGAAAGATGGTATCCTTGTAATGGGAAATGAGGCAAATGGAATTTCAGAAGAAATAATTCAGAAAATACCCCATAAAATAACCATTCCGCGTTTCGGAAAGTTCCAAAAAACCGAAAGCCTTAACGTGGCAACGGCTACTGCCATTCTTTTAAGCGAATTCCGAAGATTTATTGAAATGTGAAGTTTATAAAAATTCCTCGAGTGGCTAGTTTATCAATGTTGCCGGTCCACGGACTGTTTGGATCGTCGTCGGGCACCAGTTCATCGCTCATAGCAAAAACACCACGGATTGAAGGTGTGAATTTAAAGTAATAAAGATAGAAATCAATCCCAAAGCCAAGTTCGTAATAGTTGGTGCTCTTCGTCATCCGGAATTTCCCCTGTTCGTTGTCCTCTGGGTTTTTCTCATTGCTGGAAAGGTTCAGTGAAGTGGAAACCCCACCAATAATGAAGGGTTTTATATTGTTCAATCGCTTGGTTGAAACCTTCAGCAGCAAAGGCACGTGAATATAGGTTGATTTCACTTCGCGCAAATAATCCTTTTGTTCCGTAAAGCCAGGAAAATTAAGGTTTCGCTGCGTAAAGTAAAGCCCTGGTTCCAACCGCAGGTTTAAATATTCGTTAATACGCATATCGCCAATAAGCCCCACGTTGAAACCGGCAGAACGTTCCACCTGAATATCTGTATTGTCATCAGCATACTGGTCTTTATAATCTATTTTAAAATCATAGCTGTTGAATCCCAAAAAGTAGCCCCACGAAAAACGTTTTTTATCAAAGTTTTCCAAATTGGCCAAACGCTCCTTGTTGAAAAACCACTGCGCGTTTGCGGTGTTTGCAATACATAAAACGGCCAGTACAAAAAAAAGCTTCTTCATAAATTATTTAGTAGCATTATAGATGGTTGCCACACCAAAAGTTTGTGGTTTATTTTTCACTTCATTAAACCCAATTTTGCGTAAAATATTGTTGAGTGCTTCACCATGTGGAAATACAGAGGCACTTTCGCTTAAATACTTATAAGCCACTTTGTCTTTTGAAAACATCTTGCCTACCAGCGGCAAAATATTTTTTGAATAAAAATAATAGCCTTGTTTAAAAGGAAATTTGGAAGGCACAGAAGTTTCCAAAATAACAAAAATGCCCCCTTTTTTCAGTACGCGAAAAATTTCGGAAAGCCCTTTTTCAAGGTTTTCAAAGTTTCGTATCCCGAAAGAAACCGTGATGGCGTCAAAGGTATCGTCTTCAAATGGCAATGCTTCGGAATCTGCTTGTACAAATTCAATTTTTTCTGAAATTTTCTTCCCTGAAACCTTTTTGCGGGCAACGGAAAGCATTCCTTCGGAAAGGTCCAAACCTACTATTTTTTCAGCAGAAGTCTTTTCGGCAAATTGAATAGCCAGGTCGCCAGTACCTGTGGCGATATCAAGAATGGTTCTCGGATTTTTATCAGCAACCATTTTAATGACCTTTTTTCGCCATTTTACATCAGAGCCCAACGAAATTACACGGTTTAGCCCGTCATAATTTTCAGAAATAGTATCAAACATCTGTTCAACCTGTTTCTTTTTTCCTTCCGAAGAATCCTTATAGGGTGTTATTTTCTTTTCCATAAAATTGCGCTTGCAAAACTACATATTTTTTAAGAGGTGTTGTCAACTTTGTTTAAGTTTCAGACTTTTGCCCTAGCTTATTCATCAAAAATGATTTGTCCTTCAGTGCCTTTTATTTCTATATCTTTGCACTGTTTATTTTAAAGCCTAAATAATAGTTCAATGAAAATCATCATTGCCGGTGCTGGCGAAGTGGGGTTTCACCTTGCGAAATTGCTGTCTTTTGAATCGCAAAACATTACACTTATTGACACTAGCCGAGAGGCCTTGGCCCATGCAGATACACATTTAGATATTCGGGTAGTTAGGGGAGATTCCACATCTATTGCGGTTTTGAAAGATTCAAGAGTAGATGAGACCGATTTGGTCATTGCGGTAACTTCAAGCGAAACCACCAATATTACTGTTTGTGTGCTCGCCAAACAATTGGGTGCAAAACGTACTATTGCCAGAATTTCAAATACCGAATTTATTGATGGAAAAGATGAAGTGGGATTTGCGAAATTTGGAATAGACGAATTGATTTCCCCAGAATCTTTGGCTTCAAATGAAATTGAACTCCTGCTGAGTCAAAGCGCATTTAACGATAGTTATGAATTTGAAGATGGCGCATTGACCATGATTGGGTTAAGCCTTTCGCGTACTTCGGCATTTGTTGGAAAATCCGTAAAGGAAATGGCGGTTGTATATCCCGAATTACAATTTGTGCCAATTGCGTTGCAGCGTTTTGGCACACAATACACAATAATTCCTCGCGGAGATACTCAGTTTAAGGAAGGTGACCAAGTTTATTTTACAACGGTAGAAAAAGGAGATGACCAAATTTTTAAACTTTCTGGAAAAAGTAAACAAGAAATAAAGAATGTAATGATTCTCGGCGGAAGCAAGATTGGTTATAAAACCGCAAAAGATCTTTGCAAGAACCGCTTTAATGTAAAGCTTATTGAAAGTAGTAAAGACAAGGCTTTTGAAATTGCAGATGATATCCCCGGATGTCTTGTAATTAATGGCGATGGCCGAAATGTAGATTTATTAAATGAAGAGTCCATTGAAGATATGGACGCTTTCATAGCTGTTACCGGAAACAGCGAAACCAATATTATGTCTTGTTTGGTAGCTAAGTCAAAAGGGGTTAAAAAAGCAATCGCTTTGGTAGAAAATATGGACTATTTTCAACTTTCACATTCCATTGGTATCGATACGCTCATCAACAAAAAATTATTGGCAGCCAATAATATATTTCGCTATGTACGCAGAGGGGAAGTCGTGGCTATGACGAAGCTCAACAATATGAATGCAGAACTTTTGGAGTTTGTGGTCTATTCACATTCCAAAGTGTGCAACAAAAAAATCAAGGATTTGGATTTTCCGATTTCGGCTATTATTGGAGGTGTAGTAAGAAACGGTGAAGGAATTATAGCATTGGGCGATTTTGAAATTAAAAACGGTGATAGAGTAGTGGTTTGTTGCCTACCGCAATCCATAGGAAAGGTTGAAAAGCTCTTTATATAATGAATTCAATTACCAAGCTTAACTATAAAATCATTTCACACTTAATGGGGCTTTTGTTCATGGTGAATGGTGGTTTTATGTTGCTGTCCTCTATAGTAAGCTGGTATTATAAAGATGGCGTGCTTAAAGAAATGCTATTGGCCGGAACAGTTGCCTTGGGTGTTGGGGGTACTATCATGTTTTTAACAAAAAACCACCGCAAGGAAATCCAAAAGCGCGAAGGCTATATAATTGTAACTTTTGGGTGGATTTTTATGGCACTTATCGGTACGCTGCCCTATATTTTTACTGGAGCAATCCCAAGTTTCACCAATGCCTTTTTTGAAACAATGAGTGGTTATACCACAACGGGTGCATCTATTTTGACCGATATTGAAAGTATTCCTTACGGGGTGCTTTTTTGGCGCAGCATTACCCATTGGATTGGAGGTATGGGTATAATCGTTTTGGCGATTGCTATTTTACCCCTCTTGGGAATTGGAGGTATGCAGCTTTTTGCAGCTGAAGCTCCCGGCCCTGGCGGAGACAAACTACATCCACGAATAACCGATACCGCAAAAAGACTATGGTTGATATATGTAGGTTATACTTTGGCAGAAACGGTTTTGTTGAAACTTGCCGGAATGAGTTTTTTTGATGCTATAAACCATTCTCTGGCAACATTGAGTACAGGTGGATTTTCAACAAAAAATGCCAGCGTAGCATATTGGAATGACAACCCAATGGTGCAGTACATTATTATCACATTTATGTTTTTGGCAGGTAGTAATTTTGTTTTGAGCTATTTTGCCTTTAAGCGAAAATTTCAAAAAATATTTCAGGATGAAGAGTTTAAAATGTATTCCGCACTTATTATCGGGCTCACAATTGTAGCTTCTTTATTAATTTACTTTGAAGCAGATGTAACATTTTCCAGCATAGCCCACCCTATGGTCTGGGGACAGTTTGAAAGTGCAGTTCGCCATGCGCTGTTTCAAGTTCTTACTATAATTACCACAACGGGTTTTGTAAGTGCTGATTACACACTTTGGACTCCGTTTTTAACAATCTTCTTTTTTGGAATGATGTTTTTGGGAGGATGCGCTGGCTCTACCGCTGGGGGGATTAAAGTGATGCGCCACTTGATAATGATAAGAAATGGCGTACTTGAATTTAAAAGAACCCTTCACCCGCATGCTATTTTGCCGGTACGTTATAATAGTAAGGCGGTACCACAGCCCATTGTTTTTAATATTCTTGGTTTTTTCATCCTTTATATGCTGTCCTTTATAATAGGAACCTTAGTTTTTTCTTGGTTAGGGTTGGATTTTAAAACAGCGCTCGGTGGTGCTGCATCTACATTAGGGAATGTGGGGCCGGCACTTGGTGATCTTGGACCCGTAGATAATTACGCATCGCTACCTGCTCCCGCAAAATGGTGGTCTAGCTTTTTGATGCTTATAGGTAGGTTGGAATTATTTACCGTACTTATTCTATTAACACCTTTTTTCTGGAGAAATAGATAGTTTTAAAAACTTCAGATTTATTCTGAAACGACCTTTATTTGACTCGCTAACTTTTTGGCCTTTTCGGTTACTTCTGAAATATCGCCATCTAGATTATCGTGTGTTAAAACAACCCCCATCCTTCGAAAAGGGCGAGAAGTAGGTTTGCCAAAAATCCTGAAATCTGTTTTTGGTGAAGCAGCTACGGTTTCAAGTGCGTCAAATGTTGGGTTTTCAGAATTTTCGGCAGCTAAAATTACAGCGCTCGCTCCAATGCGTTCCTGAGTAATTTCTGAAATAGGAAACCCAAGCACCGCGCGGAGATGTAATTCAAACTCATTGAAATTCTGTGTTTTTGCAAGCGTTACCATACCTGTATCGTGCGGTCTTGGTGAAAGTTCTGAAAAATATACACCGTCATCTGCCACAAAAAACTCAACACCCCATATACCGCAGCCCGTTAAGGCAGTAGTTACTTTTTCGGCCATTTGTTGCGCTTCATTTAAAATGTCAATTCTCATAGGGGCAGGCTGCCAGCTTTCCATATAATCACCTCGTTCTTGCCGGTGACCAATGGGCGGACAAAACAGCGTTTTTCCGCTGCGCTGCGTTACCGTGAGCAATGTTATTTCATAATTGAAATTTACAAATGCCTCCACAATTACTTCAGCAACATCACCGCGCGATCCTTCTTGCGAATACTTCCAAGCCTTTTCAATATCGGCTTCTGTTTTAATAGTACTTTGGCCCTTTCCACTGGAAGACATTAAAGGTTTTACAACACAGGGCATCCCAATTTCTGAAACCGCATTTTTAAGACTTTCGCCTGAGGTTGCGTAGCGATAATTGGCAGTTTTTAGACCCAATTCCTTTGCAGCCAAATCGCGAATGGATTTTCTGTTCATTGTGAAATTTGCCGCTTTTGCGGAAGGAATTACTGTGTAACCCTGCTTTTCATATTCATAAAAACGTTCGGTACGAATGGCCTCAATCTCTGGAACTATGTAATCTGGTTTGTGTTTTTCAACAAGGGCATCCAAAGCATTTCCGTCGAGCATATTTATTACTTCTGAAATGTCTGCTATTTGGGCGGCGGGTGCATTCTCATAACTGTCAACCGCTATAACGGTTTGCCCAATTCTTTTTGCGGCAATAGTAAATTCTTTGCCCAATTCTCCGCTTCCCAATAGTAAAATTTTCGCCATTGTATGTTTTTCTGTAAAAATACAGCAATTGATTTCATGAAAAAACCCAAAGCACAATTTGTACTTTGGGTTATTCAAAAATATATTCTTTGGACTTATTTAACGATGATTCGTTTTACTCTTCCGTTTTCTTTATTTCCAACGCGAACTAAATAAACACCTGTGGCTACATAGCTCATGTCAAGTTTATAGTTGTATCCGTTACCGTTATTTTCCAGTTTTTTGAACAACAATCGCTGTCCCAAAGTGTTGTAAACCGAAAGGTTCATGGATTCGGTATAATTCACCGTTTTTAAGCTAACGTCAAATTTGTTATTATCCAACGACAATATTGTTAAGCCATTTTCGTCAAAAATATTGTCTGTAACGCCCACGGTTCCAATTTGTACAGAATAATCTTCTGTTTCTCCAAAGTTGGTTTCCTCACAAGCGTCATCTGGTACGGGAGCATTCCAGTTAGTTTTGGCACGCATTAAATGCTGGCCAGATGGCACTCCTGCAGGAACAACAAGATCTGTTGTTATAGTGTAATTTCCGGAACCTTGACCAGAAGCCACTTCTACGTTATTTACAACGGTTTCATCATTGGTGAAAACAAAATCGTCATTAAAATCTATCCAAACGCGGATAAACTGATCTCCGTAACCTGTAGTTATTGTAAGGTCATAGGTAGTGTCTGCTTCCATTCCAGCAATAAGATCTGTGAAGTCACCATAGCCTTCACAAGCTGAAGGATTATTTATATCTGTAACATTGAAAAGTTGGAATCCATCCCCAAACGTACAGTCGCCCGTTGGTTGACAATTCTGTTTTGTAATAATCACAGAGGTCATGTCATTTGAAGTATCGCTGTCATTAGGTAAAGTTGTGTAAGCACTTAAATTATAAGTTCCCAAAGCAGAGAAATCCCCAGTTTGTGAGAAAGTATATGATGCAGAATCGTTTCCGGCCAAAGGTCCAGCAAATACTTCGGTAACAACGGTTCCTTCCAAATCATAGGAAACATCAAAATTTGACTGAGGTTCACCCCCAAAGTTTGTAATGGTAACCACTATGTCTTCTGTACCAGTAAGGTCAGTGCCCGAAACGGGAGATGTAATGGCGCTCACCCCAATATCATTTGGCTCTAAGTAGGTAACCATTTTTGTTCTGGCATCGTTTGTTGTGTCTTCGTCACCAGCTAAATTGGTTTCTGCTACAATGGTATAAGTTTGACCCACTGTGCCCAAGTTTGCGGTAGCGGTAAAAGTGTACTGGGCCGTTGCGGCTGATGCAATGGTTCCGGTAAAAGTTTCTGAAATAACTGCACCACCATCTACCTGAAAAGTTACAGGAAAGTTTGAAGCACTATTTTGTCCATAGTTAAAAATGGTGACAGTTACAGTTTCACTATTTGAAAGTGTTCCGGTTACTGGTGAGTCGATACTTACAACTCCTATGTCATCATTAAAATTAGGTGCAATTTGGAAAACCCCAACTACATCTTTTCTCCCACTATTCATATATTCATTGATAAACCAAAATTCTTTATCGTTAGAAGGATCCAAATCAATTTTGCTATAATCGCCATAGCGAAGTCCAGGAATGTTTTGGTTTCCGGCTGCAATCAATTCTTCGGAGATTGTCATTGTGTTTAAAGGGTCACTTGCATATCGTCCGGTATAGTATGAGCTAACTCTTTTGGTAGTTGGGTCAGGTGTTGTTGGTCCTGCCATAGCGGTATAACCCATCCCAATATTTCCTTGTACGTCCATCATCATACTGGCGTGCCATGCGTGTTTTCCGTCTGGGGAAGTATAGGTGCCCTCTTGATAAATTGACCAAGGCTGTCCGTCTCCAGGTTGTCTTAGTTCAAACCAGCGTATTCCAGCCAGCTCTCCTCCTGATGCATCGGTATCAACAACGAAATTAAAAACTGCAGAATTGTGGCCTCCAAACTTTCTGAATTGCGCCTGGTTCATGATTGTAGCTTGTAGTGCATCAATGTCAGCACCTCCGCCAGGTTGTGCTAAATTAGAGAAACTTCCGCCGTCAAAAACTGAGATAAAAGGAGTGGTAGTTAGTTCCACGGGTGCAGAAATGGTAGAACTTCCTGGACTTGCCCAATTAACATCTACCGTCCAAAGTTTTACGTGATCTTGAGAAACTCCAGACCAAGCATCATCTTGTAAATAAACAATAGGCAAACCTCCAGCAGCTGGAAGATTGTCATTGGTTACATTCAAGGCTTGAGGACTGTAAAAACCACTAGTTACAATTCCGGGAAGGGGAAAACCAATTATTTGTGCAGTAGGATCACCAGCTAGCATTTTAGTTCGCTCCATCGCGTAAATTTTGTTAGTGGCCGAAGTATTATCTGTCATATAATAACCATCGCTCCAAACTGAAAGCTTTTGGTAGTCATTAATTTGAGGAATAGTATAAACATACCAGCCGTCATTTACGGGGTCAGGTCCATCAGATATAGCAATTTGGGCACCGTTGCCTAAAAAGGTCATAACCCATCTATCGGCGGCATTGTCATATGAAATGGTAAGGTCGCAACATCCTCCGTTAGGGAAAATTGTAGGATTTGGAGATATTTGTCCAGTAAGTGGGTTACCACTTTTGTCAAAAATTCTGAACCCAGTATTAAATACCACAACGGCGTGATTTGGTCCTACTCCGATCGACGGGTCTGTGGGTTGCGAACTTGATTGAGCCGCATCAAAAACAAGTGTAGGGGCTCTTCCGCTAAGCACTTGCTCCATTTTATCTGGATTTCTTTTGAAATAATCATCTTCTATCTGTGGGTCTTTTCCGGGGATGATTAAATTTCTTGAAGCCCTTCCGTCTTGCATGACTTGTTCTTTAACTCTTGCGGGAGCCAAATCGGTTTGTGAAGCAATAGATGGTACGTGCTCTACAGAGCCCACGGTACCAACATAAGTAGCATTAGTTTTTTCCTGAGCCTGCACGTTAAAGATAAGGGCAAAGAAAAATAGAATTAAGGTAATTTTAGTTTTCATTATTAATGATAGGGATTAAATTAAAAAAATATAAGCGTCTAAAGTACTGATAAATTGTAAAATGAAAACGGGATTGAGTAACTTTAACCAATCCCGTTTTTTTAATATATTAAGCTACAACTTCCTTAATCCGCCGCATTGCTTCTTTTATTTCTGTTTCTGAAGCTGCGTAAGAAAGGCGAATACAGTTTGGATCTCCAAAGGCTTCACCGGTTACGGTCGCTACCTTGGCTTCCTCTAAAAGGTATAATGAAAAATCAGAAGCAGTGTTTATGTTTTTGCCCCGCAATGTTTTTCCAAAGAAATAGGAAACATCAGGAAATACATAAAAAGCACCTTCGGGTTCGTTGGTTTGGAAACCTTCAATTTCCGAAAGTAGACCCAATATCAACTTTCTTCTCTCCTTAAAGGCATCTACCATAAACTGAATCTTGCTCGGTGGATTTTCTAAGGCAGTAATCGCAGCTCTTTGTGCAATGGCATTAGCGCCGCTGGTTACTTGCCCTTGCATCTTGTTGCAAGCTCTGGCAACCCACTCTGGGCCGCCAATGTAACCGATGCGCCAACCAGTCATAGAGAATGCTTTGGAAACGCCGTTTACTACTACAGTACGATCGAACATATCATCAAATTCTGCCATAGAAGCGTGACCGCCACTAAAATTGATATGTTCGTAAATTTCATCACTGATTACGATAATGTCTGGATACTTTACCAATACATCAGCTAGCTTTCTAAGCTCGTTTTTACTGTAAACCGAACCGCTTGGATTGCAAGGGGAGCTATAAATTATCATTTTGGTTTTTGGGGTAATTGCTTCTTCGAGTGCCTCTGCCGTTACCTTAAAATCTGTTTCTATTGAAGTAGGGATCTCCTTCGGAATACCTCCAGCTACCTTACATTGGTCTGCATAACTTACCCAATAGGGTGCAGGCAATAACACTTCATCGCCTTCATCCAAAAGTACCATTGTCAAATTTGCCAATGATTGCTTAGCGCCAGTAGAAACAACAATTTGGGAAGGTTTATATTCTAAATTATTGTCTCTTTTAAATTTTGTGATGATGGCTTTTTTTAAATCGCCATAACCGTCAACTGGCGTATAGGAATGATAATTATCTTTAATGGCCTGAATAGCGGCATCTTTTATGAATTCAGGAACTGGAAAATCTGGCTCTCCCAGACTTAAACCTATAATATCTATCCCTTGTTCCTTTAGTTCTCTTGTTTTGGCTGCCATTGCCAGAGTGGCAGATGTAGCCATCTCATTCACACGTTTTGAAAGTCTGTTGTCCATAATAATTAAGCGGGTACTGCAGGTTTTAGCCCCATTTCTTTTAAGTGCCTGAAATGTGCAATAATAGCCTTGCGTGTAGTTTTATATTCTTTGTAAGGTAAATTAAATTCCTTGGTTGTGCTTTTCACAATTTTTGAAATATTCTTGTAGTGAATGTGGCTAATATTTGGAAAAATATGATGCTCCACTTGATGGTTCAAGCCCCCTGTGTACCAATTGACAATTTTATTGTTCGTTGAAAAATTCACAGTAGTAAAAAGTTGATGGATTGCCCAAGTGTTTTTCATTGTACCACTATCGTCCGGAAGCATTATTTCTGTATCCTCTACCACGTGCGCAAGTTGAAAAACAATACTCAAGATTAGTCCTGCAACATAATGCATTATAAAGAACCCTAGCAAAATTTTCCACCAAACAATATTGAAAAAAAGAATAGGGATAACTATCCAAAGCGACACATAAATCATTTTGGTAATGACCAAGATACTCCACTGTGTTACGGGTTTGGGAAGTTTTCCATAGGAAAGTTTACGTGCCAAATATCTTTTCGTCTGAAAAAAGTCTGTAGTTAAAACCCAATTGAAGGTTAAAAGACCATAAAAGAAAATGCTGTACCAATGTTGGAATTTATGAAACCTGTGCCATTTTGAATGTTTGGAAAAACGAAGAATTCTTCCCGCTTCCAAATCTTCGTCGTGGCCGTGGATGTTTGTATAAGTGTGGTGCAAAACGTTGTGCTGCACTTGCCAATTATAAACATTTCCAGCAAGGATATACATACTGCCACCCATTACCTTATTGATCCACTTTTTTGAGGAATAGGAACCGTGATTAGCATCGTGCATCACATTCATTCCCACGCCAGCCATACCAACGCCCATAATTATGGTAAAAAGTAATTGGGCCCACCCTGGAAAATCCAATGTTAGCAAAAGAAAGTAGGGGGTAAGGTATAATGAAAACATCACAATAGTTTTCAAGTGAAGCTTCCAGTTGCCAGTTCTAGCTATATTATTTTCCTTAAAGTAATCATTCACACGCCTATTTAGGGTTCTGAAAAATTTAGCACTGTCAACTCTGGAAAAATTTAAGTTTGTATACGTCAAAATATATATATTAACTGGGGATTTTTACTGCGAAAAGCACAAAAATAATTATCTTTTGTGAAAATCGAGAGATTCAAAATCATAATTTTCACAAAGATAACATACTTTTGCCTCTTAAATTAAATTATGGAACTCATATTAAAATATTTTCCAAACTTAACCGAAATTCAAAAGCAACAATTTGAGCAGTTACAGGCACTTTATGAGGATTGGAACCTTAAAATAAATGTGGTTTCACGAAAAGATATTGAAGAACTTTACCTTCGGCATGTATTACATTCTTTAGGGATTGCAAAAATTCAAGCTTTTCTTCCCGGCTCACAAATATTGGATGTGGGTACGGGCGGTGGTTTTCCGGGTATCCCGCTGGCTATTTTATTTCCAGAAGTACAGTTTCATTTGGTTGACAGTATTGGAAAAAAAATAAAGGTAGTGGAAGAAGTGGTTGCTGGCCTGCAACTACAAAACGTAAAGACTACAAATGCCCGAGTGGAGACTGTTTCGGGCAAGTATGATTTTATCGTGAGCCGTGCCGTCGCCCAAATGGAAACCTTTGTCCATTGGATTAATGGCAAAATTACCAAAAAAAGCCTGCACGAACGCAGAAACGGAATCTTGTATTTAAAGGGAGGCGATTTGACTGAAGAGTTAAAAGTTTATGCAACCGCAACTGTTTTTCCATTGAGCGATTATTTTGGGGAAGACTTTTTTGAATCCAAAAGTGTAGTGCATTTACCCCTAAAATTTAAAGGTTGATTTTTTCCAGTTGAAATTTTAAGAAGAAATCTTATTGAGCAAATACCACTGTAGTGCAAGTATTGTTTTTGCATCTTTCATTTTAGAAATTTTTGAAGTTATTTCCGCAACGGGAATTTTTACCAATTGAATGTCTTCATCTTCTTCGGAATTTCCACCTCCCTTTTCAATTTTATCTTTTGCTGAAACCTCGGAATAGTATAAGAAAATACGTTCGGTTGAAGCTCCGGGTGATGTATAAAAGGTATGTAGTAAAGTTGCGGAAGCCAATCTATACCCCAATTCCTCCAAGACTTCACGTCGTACACAATCCTCTGGTTTTTCGTTTTCTTCCAAAGAACCTGCGGGTATTTCCAAAAGCCAGCCATCATTGTTTTTACAACTGGGGTAACGGAATTGGTTGGTTAATAATATACTTTCTGTCTCCTTTTCCAAAAGTACAATAGCAACGGAATTTCCTCTTTCAAAAGCTAATCTTTCTGTTTCTATTTTATTTCCCCGAAATGTATCATAGGTTACTTTGGCTTTTACCATTTTGTAGTGATCGTTGAAAACTACCCTTTCATTTTTAATAGTATATTTCATCTGTGTAAAATATTTGATAAAGCGGAAGATGGAATGCCCGCATTATTCATCTTCGGTGGGTTAACAATTTGTTTCTGGGCATTTCATAACGGAATTTTTTATTTTAAAGTAATAAAAAACCCCGAACAAATCGGGGTTTTTCAAAAATGTAATTTATAGGGTCTATTTAAAAATCAAGAATTTCTTGGTTATTACTGCATTATCCATAGAAATTTTGATGAAATACGTTCCATTTTCTAGGTTTGAAACATTAATTCGCTCGTTTACAGAAATATTTTCTTGTGAAAAAATCGTTTTTCCCAATATGTCAAATACCTGAATATCTGCACTCTTGGCATTATTTATATTTAGAACTGTGCTAGCAGGATTTGGGTAAATAGCAATTTTTTCAAGTAAATTTTCACTTATGCGGTTAAAGCCGTTTATAATGATATTACTAGTAACATTCTTAATTTTGAAGTGCTTGCGCCAACCGAACGAGCCTTGACAATTGATTTTCCTAGAGCAATGAAAAATCAAACCATAACATTTGGTTTGCTCGATAGTAATGGTGATGATACTGCTTCAGAAGCTACTTTTTATGTAAACGGAAATGTAATTTCAGGGTTTACATATAACTCAGCAACTGATGGAAGTTTTGAAGTCTATGCCGAATACATGGTAGATAATGAAAGCTATAGCACTCCGGTCAAAAACTTCTCCGTTTACACGCCAAAAAGAAAAGTAGTTGTAGAAGACTATACCGGTACATGGTGTGGTTTCTGTCCAGCCGTTGCACTTGCAATTGACACCGTTAAAGCGGCAACAAACCATATTTCGGTTGTAGCCATTCACGAAACAGGATCTACGCTGCCTGACCCTATGCATTTTGATGATGTTGAAATTTTAAAAGATGAATTTGGAATAGGTGGACTTCCACAAGCACGTTTAAACCGTACACAAAAATGGCTCGATCCTTATAAAAAAGAAGATGTACTAGATATGGCTGGTAACGAAACAAATCTTTCTATTGCCATTGATTCAAAAATGACTGGTTCTAACTTGACGATTGATACAAAGGTAATGTATGCCAATGGTTCTGAAGCTGGGGATAAACTAGTGGTATATCTTGTGGAAAGTGGAATAATCTATGCCCAAACAAATTATTTCAACAATACCTCTGGGCATCCATTGGAAGGTCACGGTAATCCAATTCCAGATTTTGTTCATAACGATGCGCTTAGAAATTCTTTATCTGATATTTTTGGTGATGCTATTGCCAATACATCTGCCTATACAGAATACAAAAAACAATATAGCATTGAAATTCCTTCCGAATACAATGTTGATAATTTAAGCGTTATTGTAATGGTCGTTAATGCAAATAACGAGGCTAAAAACTCACAACATGCTGAAGTGGGAGAAAACAAGCAATACGAATAGCGAAAATTTATATTAAACAAAAAACCCATCCTGAATATTCAGGATGGGTTTTTTTATAGATTCACTCACTGTCTTATCCAAGGAATGGATATCTATAATCAGTTGGTGAAACAAAAGTCTCTTTCACCATTCTTGGCGAAATCCACCTGTATAGGTTTTGCTTGCTTCCAGCTTTATCATTGGTTCCACTTGCACGTGCACCACCAAATGGCTGTTGACCAACTACGGCTCCCGTAGGCTTGTCGTTGATGTAGAAATTACCCGCAGCGTTTTCAAGAATTTTCACAGCTTCTTCCAAAGCATATCTATCTTCACTGAAAACAGCACCCGTTAAGGCGTATTCACTGGTTTCATCAACTAAATGCAAGGTTTCTTCCCATTTATTGTCGTCATAAACATACACGGTAAGCACAGGCCCAAAAAGTTCAGTACACATGGTCGTATATTTTGGATCTTTTGTTACAATTACAGTAGGTTCAATAAAGTAGCCCTTGCTTTTGTCATAATTCCCGCCAGCAATTATTTCAACATTTTTATCCTTTTTGGCTTGGTCTATATAGCTTGCAAGTTTGTCAAAAGAGCTTTCGTGAATAACAGCGTTTATGAAGTTGCCCATATCTTCCGGAGTTCCCATTTTGAAGGAGCGGATATCATCAACCAAATATTCTTTGACGTCTTTCCAAATGCTTTTTGGAATATAGCAACGGCTAGCGGCGCTACATTTTTGACCTTGATATTCAAAGGCACCACGGGCCATTGCGGTTGCAACTTGCTTAGGGTTTGATGTTTTGTGCGCAACAATGAAATCTTTTCCGCCGGTTTCCCCAACGATACGTGGATAGGTTTTATAATTCTTTATGTTATCACCAATCTTTTTCCAAATTCCCTGAAAAACACCAGTAGAACCTGTAAAGTGAACCCCGCTGAAATCTGGGCTCGCCATTAGCGTGTCCGAAATCATTGCAGGATCTCCCATAACCATATTGATTACACCTGCGGGAACACCAGCCTCACGGAATACATCCATAATCACTTTTGCAGAATATATTTGGGCATTACTCGGTTTCCATACAACAACATTCCCCATCAATGCGGCGCTTGCGGGAAGGTTTCCGGCAATAGCTGTAAAGTTGAAAGGAGTGATTGCATAAATAAAACCTTCCAATGGACGGTATTCAATTCGGTTCCAGGCTGCGGAAGTAGATTCTGGTTGCTCGGCATAAATCTCTGTCATATACTGAACGTTGAATCTTAAAAAGTCAATAAGCTCACAGGCCGAATCAATTTCTGCCTGATAAATATTTTTGGACTGGGCGAGCATGGTAGCTGCGTTTATTTTAGCTCTGTAGGGCCCGGCAAGCAATTCGGCAGCGCGAAGAAAAATTCCCGCACGTTGTTCCCACGGCATAACAGCCCATTTTTTTCTGGCTTCCAAAGCAGTTTCAATTGCTTCTTCCACATTTTTTTTGGTAGCTTTATAATAGGTTCCAAGCACGTGCTTATGGTCGTGCGGCGGAGACATAGTAGCAGTTTCTTTGGTTTTAACCTCTTTTCCGTTGATAAATAAAGGCACGTCTATTTTTGCCTTATACATTTCTTTGTAAGTTTTAAGTACTTCCTCACGTTCCGGTGAACCTGGCGCATAGCTTTTTACAGGTTCATTTACGGCGATTGGCACTTCAAAAAATCCATTTCCCATAACTTTTTTAAATTTTAATTTATGAAGATTGCAAAGGTACAAAAATGGAAGCACCAAACCTTGAAATCCCCAATTACAAATTGGTTTCTCTTTTTTTTGGAATTTGGCACTTGTCCTTTGGAATTTTATTTGGAATTTGGTGCTTGTTATTTGGAATTTTATTTGGAATTTGGTGCTTGTTATTTGGAATTTCAAATTTAACGTATGTGCACAATAACTTTTATCCCGAAAACCAACAACGATTTTATCCTAGCTTCCAATCGTGATGAAGCTCCGGGACGTGAAACTTTTCCGCCAGAAATTTATGAAGAAGATGGTGTAAAATTGCTTTACCCAAAAGACGCCGTGGCCGGAGGAACGTGGATTGGTGCAAGTGATAAAAAAAGAATTGTCTGTTTGATGAACGGTGGGTTTGTGGCCCACAAACGGGAAGCTTTTTACAGAAAAAGCAGGGGATTGGTCGTAAAAGATTTATTGAAATCAGCCAATTTAAAAAAAGAAATTGAAAACTATGATTTTTGCGGAATAGAGCCGTTTACAACAGTTTTGATTGAATGGGAAACTGAAGTACAATTACTACAATTGGTTTGGGATGGCGAAACGTATCATTTTTCCGAAGAACCCTTGGCGCCGCATATTTGGTCTTCTTCCCCTTTATATCCTGAAAATTTAAAGAAAAAACGTGAACAGTGGTTTTCAGCATTTTTACTTGAAACCAAAAATCCTTCGGAAGAAGAACTGCTCCAATTCCACAAAACAGCGGGCGAGGGTGATTTAAACAGCAACCTAATTATGGATCGCGGTTTCATAAAAACAAAAAGCATTACGCAGATTTCCAAAAAAGAAAATGCTATAGAAATGCGTTATGAAGATTTGCAAACAGGTAAAACCAGTAAATTAGCAATCAGTATGTAGAATTAAATATTTCTCTGTGGGTTAATTCATCGAAAAAGGCGCACTCAGATTGAAAAGGGGAATGGAAACCCGAAACTTTCTGGTAGTGGTAAAGTTCACCATATTGTAGTGGCCTTTCATTGCGCCAAAAGGAGAATATAAAAGGCATCCGCTTGTATATGCGTGTCTTTCGCCAGGCTGCAATATGGGTTTTTGACCGATTACACCTTCACCTTCCACAGTTTCAGAATTGTTTAGGGAGTCTTTGATTTTCCAACAGCGTGAAGTTAACTGAACCGTGTCTTTGCTTTGGTTTTCAATAGTAACGGTATAGGCAAAGGCATACTGCATTTTACGGTTTTTGTAAAACGTGCCATCAAATTCGGTTTTGACCGAAATTTTAATTCCTTGTGTTACCTGTTGTACCATTTTAATAAATTGCTGCGCTTGCTACCACAAATAAGCTAGTTGCCACTAGAAAGCTGAGAAAAAATATAATGTTTAAAAATACAAATTTAAATAACGTCTTCCACTTTCCTTGGTTATAAAATTTCCGAAGGGCAAGGTAAAAATACAACGGGCCAAGAATTAAGAATAAAATGATCTGAAAAAAATTAGTTCCCACAATCACTTCTGGAATTCGAAAAATTAACATCGTAAGAAATATAAAACTGAAAATGTGAAACAAAAAAATTACGTGCTCCATATAGGTAAACTTCTTTCGAGAATATAAAAGCCAGAAAAAAAGTGCGTAAAACGGCGTAAAGAAGAAAATGAAGAATGGAATCTTTGAAGTTATATAATTTATGAAGGCATTGGGATTGCTCATAATTTTGTACCAAGTTTTAGAACGGGAGTAGAGCCAACGATTTTTAAATCTATTGGAGTGGTTCAAGCTGTCTAAAGCCACTACTGGGTTTTCTGTTTTTGTGCGGAAATAATAAGACATATATAGTGAGCTTCGCTTACTGTAATTCTTGAAAAATGATAGCGTGTCAAGGTTCTTTTCAGAATAATAAAGCGGTATTCCAAGCTGTTTTGCCTTTAAAGTATCTCCGCGAGAATCTGGTGTAAATATTTCAGGAGGCTGATTGGCAAAAAGAGAATCAATAGATGCTTCATTTGCAGGTTTTACATTTAAACCTAATTGATTATCCTTTTCAGAAGGATTTATATAGCCAATGAAGCCTTCCATCAAAAAATAAATAATGGAAACGCTCAAGAAAAATCGGAACGGATTGGCGTATTTTAACCGTTGGCCTTTTACGTAATTTTTTGATATTACCCCGGGACGGAATAAAAGATCTTTGAGCGTATTGCGCAATCGCGAGTCATAGACTAAAATGCTGCTCAAAAATTCTGCAAAAAAATCTTTTGCTGAAAGTTGTTTCTTGCTGTTTAATTGTGAGCAATAGGGGCAATAAACATCACTAACGTCCAGTGGTTGGTTGCAGTTTAAACATTTGTTGCCACGATATTGCAACGACTTTCTTCCAGTGGAAACCTCGTCTTTTTTGCGGTTCATGACTTAATGAAAAAAGGGTTAGCGCTTCATTTAATTTTAGGAAAATCAGTTATTGCTAATATTTGTGGAGTTTGCATAACCAGTACCAATGATGCGGTCATATCTAGCCCCCAAATCACGGAAATATACAATTACGGTATAGTCGTTTTCCGTTTGCCAAAAATCGCCGCTCACGGCGCCTTCGTCAATGCTTCCATCTCTATTTACTACTACATACTTATAGTTGTAGAACCCTTGCTTAAATAAACGTTCATTCCTGTATGTATCGCTTTTTGGATCATATTTCATATAGGTGCTCCCGTCTATAGTCCAATTATTGAAATTCCCATAAATATGTAGTTCCTTGTCTTCCAGATCGTCATAATACTGAAGGTTAAAGTGCATTCGCACATATTCTGCTTCTAAGTCTTGGTTTCTGGCGTCTACATTGCGCACCACAAAATTTCCGTTAATATCTGGATTGTAGGTGTATGGCCTATTATATCGGGGTATATTTGTGTAAAGATAATTCTCATAAACATCAGTAAGGTCTATGGAGCGCACACCATTAGTGGCAGACCGTTCATCTTTATTGTCAAAAGCAAGAAATTCATTGCCGCCGCCGAAAGAAGCTTCCTTGTCGTATCTATAAATAAGTTCGTTACCCATGGTGTATTGCGGCACCAGATCTGTAATGGCAGTTTTAAGATTGCTGTTTTGCAGCACCAATGTTTTTACGGTTTGCTTTGGGTTTACCAATAATAAATTGGGTGAATTTATAGTAAAATGAACTACTTGCTTTTCTTCAATAACCCTTAGGTCCCGTGCGCGTTTTATTTCCACACCCACAGAAGCTATGTTTTCAATCACCAAAAATTTTCTCGTAAATATCAATTCTCCATCGCTGTTGAAAATGCTTAACAGATAATTCCCGCTTTTTTCAATCGCCCGGGTATCACGATTGGGGATGGTGAGTTCGTAATGAGAAAAAATTTGAAGTGTATTTACCGAGTTTTGATAGGTGTCTATGCGTACATCATCAAAACCATCTATATATTCACTTTTTGAAAGATCGCTGGGGCTCCAGTCAAAATCATGGTGGGTGATGGTGTAGTAATAATCTTCTTCTTCACCGTTAAGCGCATCAAAAGAAAGTTGCAACTGACCGCCCAGTCTGATAACGGGCAGTTGGCTGAGGTCCGTGGCGCCACGAAACTGTATGGTGCTGATGTATGGAGGTTCCACTTTTTCAACAATTTGTGAGAATGCTGGAAAGGCTGAAAGTATGATAAAAAGGGTAGTGGCAAAGATTTTTGACATAACTGGAATTTAAAAAGCTAATATAAACAAATTTTGTGCCTCTTCCATTGGTGTTTTTGGGAATGCAAGAACAGTCTTAAAATTTGGTTGTTTTTAATAGCTTTAATAGTCCTTAACCGTTTTGGTCAAAAGTGTTCATTGATAAAAAGGGTAGTCCAACTTTAGTTTTCTCGGTCAAGTGTCATTTCAAAAAATTGGGTCCAATCGTCTTCTCTTTTGTATTCCCCTCTTTCATACCATTGCCCATTTTCGTTCAGCCAAATAATATACCTTACATTATCATTTGGATACCAATGAAATTTGTTGTCAATTAATTCTGCCTTGAATTCTGCATTTTGCCCACTTGGCAGGTAAGATCTAAAAAGGTAGTTATTGTCTGTTTTGTTATATGTTAAGATTGCCAGGGCATTGTGAACAATTTTTCCGTTCACCTTTCCCATTCCTTCAATTAATATAGCAGTAGAATCTAATTTAAAGTGTATTTTTTCAGTTTGTTCAAAATTAGATTTACCCTCTTTGCCCATCATCCATCCAGAACCTTTCCAATTGCCAACCATAAATTTTAGTTCAGATATTTTTGATTTTGACAGTGAATCAGTTTCTGAAGATTGCCCGAAAGATTGGAAGGTAATAAATGCCGTTAAGGTGATAATAAAGATTGTTCTCATGATTTTATTTAATTTAATTAGCCAGAATGGTGTTTTAATATATTTTCTTTTCTGTGAAGCCCTTTAGCGGGATTATTATTCCTTGTGAAATTTATTAATTACTAAAGTTAATGATTTTCAGTTAATTATCGGCTTTGGCAATTTTGAATGGAATTTAACCCCAGACCCGTGAGTAGCATAGAATAAAAATGCAAAAACCAGATAGCTATTAGGGTGATGGAGAATTAACTATTTTTCAACCCAAATCTTTGTTGGAGGCAGTAGTTTTTCACAGAAAACCCTCCGAAAAAATATAATTGCCGGCATTGTGAGTTTCTTTGAGTGTCGTTTTAAGTATGGCAATTTTTAAAAACAACCTTTTTCATATTTATTCTTTCCCTAATTTAAAAACATTTTAAAATAACAGCCCACTCCTTTTTAACACAGAAAATTATATGCATTTATTGTGCAATGGTATATTTAATTTATAAATTTGCACGCCCTTATTCCCCGCACATTTGTTTTGAGGGGTAATAGGGTATTAAAAAGGCATTATTAATATCCATATTTATGTCCAAAGACATTAAGATTAAAAAAGGTCTTACCATTAATTTAAAGGGCGAAGCCGAAAAAGTACTTTCCAGCGCCCCGCGATCAAGAACTTTCGCAATAAGACCTTCCGATTTTCATCTCATTACACCAAAAATGGTGGTTAAAGAAGGTGGAAAAGTTCAGGCTGGCGATATCATTTTCTTCTCAAAAAGCAATGAGGCCGTAAAATTTGTTTCTCCCGTTAGCGGAACACTTACCAAAATTGAGCGAGGCGCAAAACGTGTGATTACTGAAATAATCATTGAAGCAGATCCGCAAGATACTTTTAAGGATTTTGGCATTTTAAGCCCAGATGCTGCAAGTGCCCAGGCTATTAAAGCGCGTTTGCTGGAGGCTGGTTGCTGGCCCTTTATTTTGCAGCGTCCGTATGCGGTGATTGCCGATACGGAGCAAGAGCCGAGAGATGTTTTTGTTTCCGCATATAGTACCGCTCCCTTGACAAACGATGTGGATTTTTCTTTAAAAGGAAAAGAAAAAGAATTACAGGCAGCTGTGACCGCGCTAAGCAAACTTACCCCAGGGCAAGTGCATGTAGGTGTGGGCAAAAGCGGTGATTCTCCATTCAAAGGTTTGAAGGATATTGCGCTTCACAACGTTTCAGGGCCGCACCCTGCAGGAAATGTGGGTACACAAATAAACAAGCTGGGTCCCGTTAACAAAGGTGAAATTGTCTGGACCATTGCGCCACAAGATCTTGTGATTATTGGTGAATTGTTACTTACAGGAAAATTCAACGCCGAACGTACCATTGCACTTTCGGGTTCTGAAGTGAAAACTCCAAAATATTATAAAACAAGAATCGGTTCAGAGGCAGCGACCTTTTTATACGACTCTGGTCTAAAAGACGAAAACGTTCGCGTTATCAGCGGCGATGTGCTTACTGGGAAAAAGATTTCCCCGAAAGGGCATTTGGGCTATTACAGCAATACGGTAACCGTAATCCCAGAAGGGGATGATTACGAACTGTTTGGCTGGAACAAGCCGGTTTTCAATAAAATTTCAACTTCAAGAGCATTAACCTTTTCTTGGCTAACGCCAAACAAAAAATACGATCTCGACACCAATACCAATGGAGAGCACCGTGCTTTCGTGGTAACGGGTAATTATGAAGAAGTTTTTCCACTGGATATTTATCCAATGCAGATATTGAAAGCCTGCATGGTTCAAGATTTAGATGAAATGGAAGCTTTGGGAATGTATGAGGTTGCGCCGGAAGATTTTTCACTTACCGAATTTGTTTGCGTGAGCAAGCAGCCACATCAACAAATCATCAGGAACGGTCTTGATTTAATGTATAAAGAAATAGGATAACCGCTATGGGATTGAAACAGAATTTACATAAGCTAAAGGAAAAGTACAAAGGAACCAAAATGGCCCCCGCGTTCAACGCACTGCATACCTTTTTGTACACTCCAAATGAAACTACGCATTCCGGCTCGCACGTGCGTGTAGTTGATGATTTAAAGCGTACAATGAACACAGTGATCATGGCGCTTATTCCTTGTTTGATTTTTGGAATATTCAATGCGGGTTATCAGCATTATGCGGCTATAGACAATACTTTAAGACTGGATCCATTAGGAAATTTCTTCACTTGGGATAACTTTATTTTAGGGGCTTGGACGGTTTTGCCTTTGGTTATAGTATCATACGGAGTAGGTCTTTTGGTCGAATTTATATTCGCCGTAATAAAAGGCCACGAAGTTGAAGAAGGCTATTTGGTAACGGGAATGCTCGTGCCACTTATTGTTCCGATCGATATTCCACTATGGATGCTTGCTGTTGCGGTAATCTTCGGTGTTGTAATTGGGAAGGAAGTTTTTGGTGGAACAGGGATGAACATCTTGAACCCTGCATTAACTATCCGAGCATTTTTGTTCTTCGCATACCCTACTTGGATGAGTGGGGATAAAGTATGGGTTCACGGTGCAAAAGAAATGGCCGGTCAACCAGATGCAATTTCCGGAGAAACAATCTTAGGAAGCTTAGCGCAAAACCACGAGCCTATTTACAGTATATGGGATAGCTTCTGGGGTTTTATTCCCGGGTCAGTCGGTGAAACGTCTACTTTCCTTATTCTAATAGGTGCATTGTTTTTAATTTTCACCAAAATAGGAAGTTGGAGAATCATGCTCTCTGCCGTGCTGGGTGCATTGGCTATGGGCCTTATCTTTAATGGTGTTGTAGATGCGGGATGGATTAAAGATGGCAGCAGTTTTTACGGATTGATGAGCGAAACTTTCTGGCATCACTTAGTAATAGGAGGTCTTGCTTTTGGTATAGTGTATATGGCTACAGATCCTGTAACCGCTTCACAGACCAATAAAGGTAAATGGATCTATGGTTTCCTTATTGGTTTTATATCAGTATTGATTCGTGTTTTCAACCCTGCTTACCCAGAAGGAGTAATGCTCGCTATATTATTGATGAACGTATTTGCACCAACTATAGATCACTATGTGGTACAAGGAAATATAAAGAAAAGAATGAAACGTTTAAAAGCTAAAACTGCGTAATCATGGCAAAGAAAACAGATAAAAACTCATACACCATTATCTTTTCAGTGATAATGGTTATTGTGGTGGGATCGCTTTTGGCCGGGGTTGCACAAGGACTTAAAAGTAAGATAACACTGAATGAACGTTTTGAGAAAATGCAAAACATTCTTTACGCTATGGGTATTAACGGGAATGAAAGTGATGGTGACATTACCTTTATTTCTACCGATAAAGTTGAAGAAGTATTTGCTGCAAATATTAAAAAGCAATTGGTTATTCAAGGCGATGACGTAACCGAAGATCCAGAAGCCTACTTGATTGATATAAAAAAAGAAGAAACCTTAGCTAAAGACCCTAATTATCAACGCAGACTTCCACTTTTTGTTGGCGAGAAAGACGGGGAAACACTTTATGTAATACCGATGCGAGGAAAAGGACTATGGGATGCTATTTGGGGTTTTGTAGCTGTTGATAAATCTTTGGTTGTAAAAGGAGTATTTTTTGATCACGCGGGTGAAACTCCTGGACTGGGGGCCGAGATTAAGCAGAGATACTTTATGGATGACTTCACAGGAGAGAGCATAATGGACGCTGATGTTTTTAAAGGAATTACTGTAGCAAAAGGTAATAACGACCCAGTTAACGAAAATAAAACAGACAATAAGGTTGATGCCATTGCCGGAGCCACTATCACTGGTGATGGTGTAACGGCTATGATAAAAAAGGACGTAAGAATGTACTTGCCTTATCTAAACTCATTAAATCAATAAATTATGGGATTGCTATCAAAAAAAGACAGTAAGTTAATTCTAGACCCACTAGCAGATAATAACCCAATTACCATTCAGGTTTTGGGAATTTGTTCAGCTTTGGCAATTACTGCACAACTTAAGGCTTCTATTGTAATGGCCATCTCGGTTGTATTTGTTTTGGGAGTGGGTAACGTAGTGATTTCACTAATGCGAAATATTATTCCTTCAAAAATCCGAATTATCGTTCAGTTGGTAGTAGTTGCTGCTTTAGTGATAATCGTGGATCAGGTATTAAAAGCTTTTGCTTACGAACTAAGTAAAGAATTATCGGTCTTTATTGGATTGATTATTACAAACTGTATCATTATGGGACGTTTCGAAGCTTTTGCTTTAGGCAACGGTCCTTGGCGCTCTTTTTTAGACGGAATAGGAAACGCCGCTGGTTATGGAGTTATACTTATAATCGTAGGTTTCTTTAGAGAGTTATTGGGTTCTGGAACACTTTTAGGGTTCAAAGTGCTCGGTGACCCTATCTCCAAAACAGGATTATATGCCCTAGGCTATGAAAATAACGGGTTTATGCTCCTGTCACCAATGGCTTTGATTGTTATTGGTATTATTATATGGGTACAACGCTCTAGAAATAAAGAGTTAATAGAAGAATAAATAGAGTTGACGGTAGATAGAGCGGTGATTGATCTTACTGCAACTGCATACTGCAACTGCAAACTGAATACTGAAAAATGGAACATATAGAGTTATTTTTTAAATCGATATTTATAGACAATATGGTATTTGCAACCTTCCTCGGAATGTGCTCATATCTTGCTGTGTCTAAAAAAGTATCAACAGCTGTAGGACTTGGAGCTGCGGTTATATTTGTGCTTGCGGTTACAGTGCCCATTAACTGGTTGCTGGATCAATATCTATTGCAAGACGGAGCTTTGGCATGGTTGGGCGAAGAATACGCTTCGTACGATTTAGGATTCCTTTCCTTCATTCTTTTTATTGCAACTATTGCCACAATGGTTCAATTGGTAGAGATTGTGGTTGAAAAATTTTCACCGTCATTGTATAACTCTTTGGGTATTTTTCTTCCACTTATAGCCGTTAACTGTGCCATTTTAGGGGGATCATTGTTTATGCAGTCTAGAGAGATTCCTACCTTGGGATTAGCGCTAAACTACGGTATTAGTTCGGGCATTGGCTGGTTCTTGGCCATTCTGGCAATTGCCGCCATCCGTGAAAAAATACGATATTCCAATGTTCCTGCGCCTTTAAGAGGTTTGGGAATCACATTTATCATTACGGGCCTAATGGCTATCGGTTTTATGAGTTTTGGAGGAATGCTGACGGGAGGAGACGAAGAAACTCCTTCACTGGATTCAAACCCTGAAAACATGGGTATCAAAACCGAACAAATTCAAGAAGAAAATACAGAAACCGCACAAACGGTTGAAGTTTCAACCATAACGAAGCAATAATATGTTTTTAGCAGTAAGTACCCTTGGAGTAATTTTAGTAACGGTTATCGCTTTTTTGATCTTAACCTTACTATTGGTTGCATTATTACTTTTTACAAAACAGAAACTTTCGCCATCTGGCCCTGTAAAAATTACTATTAATGACGAAAAAGTAATTGAAGTAGAAAGTGGCGGAACACTTTTATCTACATTAGGAGGTGAGAAAATATTCCTTCCATCTGCCTGTGGTGGTGGTGGAACCTGTATTCAATGTGAATGCCACGTGCTTTCGGGCGGCGGTGAAGCTTTGCCTACGGAAACCCCTCACTTTACACGTAAAGAATTAAAAGAAGGTGCGCGTCTTTCCTGCCAAGTGAAAGTGAAGCAGGATATGAACATCCACATTCCTGAAGAAGTTTTCGGGATTAAGAAATGGGATGCTACCGTTGTGCGTAACTATAACGTTGCTTCTTTCATTAAAGAATTTGTGGTTGAAATCCCAGAAGATATGAACTACAAAGCAGGAGGTTATATTCAAATTGAAATTCCGCCTTGCGAAATAAAATATTCAGATATTGACATTACTGCCCATCCCGAAGAGCATGAAACTCCAGACAAGTTTCAGGCAGAATGGGATAAATTTGGACTATGGCCATTGGTGATGAAGAATACCGAAACTGTAGAGAGAGCTTATTCTATGGCATCTTATCCAGCTGAAGGACGCGAGATTATGCTGAACGTTCGTATTGCCACTCCACCGTGGGATCGCGCAAAAAACCAATGGATGCAAGTAAATCCTGGGATAGCTTCTTCTTATATTTTTAATTGCAAAAAAGGAGACAAGGTCGTGATTTCTGGACCTTATGGCGAGTTCTTCATAAATCCTTCAGATGCAGAAATGTTATACGTAGGTGGTGGTGCAGGAATGGCACCTATGCGTTCGCATCTATACCATCTTTTCAAAACCCTTAAAACTGGAAGAAAAGTAACCTATTGGTATGGAGGACGTTCCAAAAGAGAGCTTTTCTATTTAGACCACTTTAAACAATTGGAAAACGAATTCCCGAACTTCAAATTCTACCTTGCACTTTCAGAGCCAATGGAAGAAGATAATTGGAAAGTGAAGAAAGACATTCACGACGAGACTGGTGATGGATTCGTGGGCTTTATTCACCAAGTGGTTATAGATAATTATCTAAGCCACCACGAATCCCCAGAAGATATAGAACTATATTTCTGTGGTCCACCATTGATGAACCAAGCTGTGCAAAAAATGGGTGAAGACTTTGGAATCCCTGATGAAAACATACGTTTTGACGATTTTGGAGGATAAATAACCACAGTAATTTATAAATAAAACCGCTTTACTATTTTGTGAAGCGGTTTTTTTATTTATTATATTTCTTAAAAAGTTGTTAAATCCTTATAAAGTCCTATTTTTGATTAATATAAATTTTTTTATTCGCCCTCAATCAATTTATAATTTACACCTGCCATGCTTAAACACTACACTAACTTATTTTTCCGTTGTTTTCTTCTTTTTTCTTTCTTCGGGATATTTTCGGCTATTGGCCAAACAAGTAAACCGGAATCAAACAAATACGCAAAACAAATAGCCCAAATTGTTGAGGGCTATGACCAGGCCAAATTGTCTGATTTATATTCAAGAGTTTCTGCCACTGCCGCTTTAAACAAGGCGCAGGCTAGAAGCTTTGCAATATTGCACAACATTCCTTTAAGATATGAGAATGCAGAAGGAGTTCTTTTTGAACTTCAGTTTATAGCTGAAGATGGATCTCCAATATACTTCCAAACATTTAATGCTGCTGCTGCTATTTCTACCCGTGCCAATTATTTAAATAGTGGTGGCGGTTTAGGATTAAATTTAAATGGAGATGACTTGACCGCTCATGTTTGGGACGGTGGTTTGGCACGAAGCGCACATCAAGAATACGATGGTGCTGGTGGAAACAATCGTTTCTCTATTGGCGACGGCACAACGACCCTCCATTATCATTCAGCACACGTAGCAGGAACCATAATGGCTTCAGGTGTACAGGCTAGTGCAAAAGGTATGGCTTGGCAAGCAAATGCTGTTGGTTATGATTGGAATAACGATGCTGCCGAGGCTACAACTGCGGCGGGTAATGGAATGCTTATTTCTAACCATTCATATGGGTATCAAGCTTCTTTAATTCCTGATTCATGGTTCGGACAATATGGCCAGGATGCCAGGGATTGGGATGCTATTATGCGAAGTGCTCCCTATTATTTGATGGTGGTAGCCGCAGGAAATGATGGACAGGATAATTCTTCAAACGGAGCGCCACTTGATGGTCAAGCCGCCTATGATAAACTTTCGGGCCACGCCACGGCAAAAAACAATATGGTGGTAGCAAACGGTCAGGACGCCACTATTAATCCAGATGGTAGTTTAAATTCTGTTACTCGAAATGCTGGAAGTAGCGAAGGTCCAACAGATGATTACCGAATAAAGCCTGATATAATGGGCAATGGTACTTCTTTATACTCAACTTTGGAAACTTCAAATTCAGCGTATGGAAACCTTACTGGGACCTCTATGGCCTCCCCAAATGTTGCGGGAACACTTTTGCTTTTACAGGAACACTATGTAAATCTGCACAGTAGCTTTATGAGAGCAGCCACCTTAAAAGGTCTGGCTTTGCACACAGCAGATGACGTTGCTCCCACAGGTCCAGATGCCCAAACGGGTTGGGGTTTGATGAATGCGAAAAAAGCTGCTGAAACCCTTACAACAGCTGCTGCAAGTTCTGGCTCTGCCATTGTAGAAGAATTGACACTCGCCCAAGGCCAAACTTATCAAATTACGGTTCAGGCAAATGGCGTTGACCCTTTAATGGCTTCAATATCTTGGACCGATCTTGCCGGAAGTATTAATAATGGTACTAACAGTAATACACCCGCATTGGTAAATGATTTAGATATTCGACTTTCTAATGGAACCACTTATACTCCTTGGAGACTAACTGCAGTTAATTCCAACACAAAAGGAGATAATACAGTTGATCCCTATGAGCGCGTTGATATCAATGGCGCTTCTGGAACATATACTCTTACAGTTACTCACAAAGGAACACTTTCAGGAGGATCACAAAACTTTTCACTAATAGTAACTGGTGTTGTAGTAGCAACCAGCCCATTGATAGGGTTTGCTGTGCCAACAGGATCAGAAATAGAAAACACTGATTGTAACTATACCGATCTTAATGTGGTAATGAACATTGCACAGGCACCATCACAAAACGCAGATGTTACCTTTTCTATTAATGGAGGTACGGCCACTTCTGGACTCGATTTTGATTTAATGACTCCTACACTTACCTTCCCTTCTGGAAGTACTGCCAGTCAAATTATGGTGCTTCGCGTATACCATGACGGTTTTGTTGAAGGCGATGAAACTGTTTCAGTCAACTTTACAGTAAACCCAAATGGTGGCGATGCTGGAGTAGATACAAATGCCAATACTTTTGTTTTGACAATAAATGATGATGACTTGGCACCAATTTCTACACAAAGTGTGGTTTTGTTGAATGAAAATTTTGAAGTCAATTCCTGGTCTACACTTGATGGCGACGGAGATGGTAGAAATTGGACAGGCTTGACGGGACTCACCTATACAGGTATAACGGGCAATTTTCCCGGTTCTGAAACAAATTTGGCTCCTTTAGGGGGTTCAGGAAAAGCAAATGCCAATAATTACCTTATAAGCCCACAAATAACATTGCCCCCAGGTACTACAAATACGGAATTTATTTTTGGAGTAGGGGGATATCTTACATTGGAACATTATGCAGTTTATTGGGCAACTAATGTTTCAACTGCTGCTAATATTAATTCTGGAATTAAGCTAGAAGAAAGAAATTCGTTAGCTGGTACAGGTGAATTTAGAACGATAAACAATGCATCAATATCGGGTCAAGGTTATTTTGTAATAAGACACTTTAATTCATCAGCCAATAATGGGATATTATTGTTTGACAATGTCACTATTACTGCTACTAATAATACGGAAGTCCAAACCGCAGTAAACACAGGCACCACGAATGACTTGATAGGTTTAGCTGGCGCTGGAACCATTTACACTTCAGATAGCGCTACGGGAAATGTAATGTTGGATATCACCAATAATAACTCGTTTGACTATGGCTGTACGGATACCTCCGTATCACGTGCAGGAACGGGAGCCCAGCCATATAATAGCAGTACCTACCCAAACCTTGTAATGGACAAAAACTTCAGAATAGGTGTTGGCAATTCTACCAATTCGGGTAGCACTACAGTTAAATTTTACTTTACCCCTGCGGAAATCATCGGTTGGGAAAATGCCACGGGACTTTCAAGAGCCCAGCTGGTAGCTTACAGAACGGACGGCAATGAAACTTCTCCATTGACAATCGGTGCCTTTGGTGCAAATATTACACTTACAGGAAATTTTACAGGTCTTTCAGGAGATTATCTTTTTGGCCCTGCAGCTGCATTTGTGGATTGCCCAAGTACCACAACGTATACATCTTCAGGATGGAGCAATGGTGTACCTACAGAAAATAAGATGGTCATTATTGATGAAAATTACAGTACCACTACAGCAGATATTGAAGCTTGTACCTTAGTGGTCAATGCCGGGAAAACCCTTACAGTTCTCGATGGAACTTACGTAAAGGTTGAAGGCGATATCACAGTAAACGGAACACTTTTCGTCGCTAACGAAGGTAGTCTGGTACAAGTTGACGATGCAGCTACGGTCACCAATAACGGCAGCATCACGGTACGTAAGGTTACCCCCTTTCTTGAGCCCAAATACTTTATGGTACTTGGCAGCCCGATGACAGCAGAGACCCGATCAGGGGTGTATGGAAGCTCGGTCTTGGTCAGAAACCATATTACTTCAAACTTTGTTCCAAACCAAGATGTTGAGGATCACGATCCACTTGCCGAAAATTTTGCCGATGACGATGGTGACGATTGGCAGAACTATTCTGGAAATATCAATGCGGGCGAGGGCTATCTGGTACTGCCCCAGCCTGACCTTGCGAGCAGCGGCTCCTATATACTTGATTACACTTTGGGTACTCTTAACAATGGCCAGGTTGATTATAATGTGGCTTATAACGGAACCCAAAATGCAAGTATGAATGTAATGGGCAATCCCTATGCTTCAGCTATTTGGGCAAATGATTTCCTCAGCGAAAACAGTATGATAAATGCGGTTTATTTCTGGGAGCACCTTACTACGGCAAGTTCTAGTTATCCAGGCTACAAGGTAAACAACTACGATATGGGCGACATCTCCATGTACAACAGTTCCGGTGGTGTGAAAGCTGCAAACGACATGGACCCATCAGAACCTACCAAGCCTAACGGTTATATATCCTCGGGACAAGGTTTCGGTTTCAAGGCATTGGCTGCGGGAACAGCTTCATTTAAAAACTATATGCGCGTTACTGGCAACAATGATACATACAGAAGGCCTTCGGCAACAAAGGATAGAATCTGGCTTCAGGTTTCTAATGAAACTTATAATTTGAGCAGCGGAATGTTGGTCAGTTTCTCCGAGTCATCCATAGATGGTTACGATGCCAAATACGATGCCAAGAGATTGGCCACTCCTGTAAGTCTTTACTCAAAATTGGCAACGGGCGAAGAACTAGCCATACAAGGGCGCAGTACCTTCAACGAAAATCAGGAAGTTCCATTGGGCTTCGTTAGCCAGATAGAGGAGGACCAAGAGTTCAAGATAACCATCAGCGAACAGGATGGGACCGTTTGGGCAGATGTACAGGTCTATCTGGTTGACAGAACCGAAAACATAGTTCATAATCTAACGGATGCCGACTATATTTTTAAATCTAAAGAAGGTGTACAGAACGATCGCTTTACGTTACTGTTTAAGAACGCTGCTTTGGGAGTTTCAGAAAACCAATTGCAAACAATTAGTATTGTCCCAAATCCCACTACTGGCAGCATAGCTATCGTTTCGCCACAGACTGTTGTTGAATCCGTTGAGGTTTTTGACATCCGCGGCAGAAAACTGATGACGGTAGATTACAACACCGCAAATTATCCGCTCGATTTATCGACCCTTCAATCAGCCACTTATTTTGTAAAAATTAATACATTAAAAGGAAGTGTGATAAAACGTGTTTTGAAAAATTAATTTGATAATAAAACCAAACCCTTAACCCGTCTTTCTTTAAAGAGAGACGGGTTTTTTATATTTAACTAATAAAAAGAATGAGAACAAATATTTGTAATTTTGAAGTCACTTATGAGCGAAAAACTTACCAAACAGGAACTTCACAACCTTGCAATGAATATTGTGGGTAAACAACTTGAAGCTGAGGGCTATGAATTTTTAGGTATCAATTCAAAATTAAAACGAGACCCACAGTTTGTAGCGTTAAAGGATAAAGTACTTCATTTCATAATAGTACGCGCCATCACATATCCACAGGATGCGCACGCCTATGATCCAATTTTTATGGAAACCATAAAAGCACATGCCGAAAAATTTGAAGCCAAAACCTATTATGCAGGCGTGGGTCTTGGCCACGGAAACGATTATGGACAACCGGTTTTAAAAGATGAGGATTATACCATGGTTTATAAAGGATTACAGCAAATATTATGAGGAAACTATTTTTAATACCCGTATTGTTGCTTTTCGTTTTTTGTGAAAAGAAAGAACCACGGCCCTTTTTTTTACAGGGTGATGCTTTTGGAACTACCTATAACATTCAATTTTATTCCGAAAGGGATATCGATTTTAAAAAAGGGTTGGACTCTGTTATTGATGCCGTAAACCATTCCGTGAGCACCTATATTCCCGAAAGCGATATTTCCAAAGTAAACCAAGGCGATTCCACCGTGGTTGTGGATTCCATTTTTAAGGAAGTTTTTGAAATTTCCAAAGAAGTAAACACCAAAACAAACGGCTATTTTGACCCGACAATCGGGGTTTTGCGGAACGCTTACGGTTTTGGCGATGTTAAACCATTGAAGGAAATTGACAGTACCACCTTGGATTCCTTGATGAAATATGTGGGTTTCCATAAAGTGAAAATTAACAGCGACGGAACCGTTTCAAAAGATTATCCACAAATATATTTCGACTTTAATGCAGTGGCAAAAGGCTTCGGGATTGATTGTCTTGGCCGTTATTTGGAATCTAAGGGCGTTACCGATTATTTAATTGAATTGGGAGGCGAGATTCTTACAAAAGGCGAAAACCTTGATAAAAACCAAAAATGGGTCGTGGGTATTGAAGCCGTAGATTCTGAACTTGAAGATCGAAGCTATGAAACTACGGTTACATTGAAAAATGAAGGGATGGCGTCTTCTGGAAATTATCGAAAATTCAGAATTGATTCCCTTACGGGGAAAAAATACGTGCATACATTAAATCCACTAACCGGTTCTGCAGAAATGAGCGATGTCACCAGTTCAACAGTAATCGCGCCCACTTGCGCCGTGGCTGATGCTTACGCAACTGCGTTTATGGCATTGGGAATGGAAAAATCAAGACAAGTATTGAAATCTCTTCCAAATGTGGAAGCCTATTTAACGTTTAATGATTCTTTAAATAACCATCAAGTTTTTATGACAGAAGGATTTAAAAGGCGTCTAGGAAACTAGTTTTTTACAGACAGGAATCAGTTCTCCTTTTGGCAATCTGTATTTTTCAACTTCTTCTGAAGAAAGGGTTTTTGTATAATCCACAGCTTCAACTTTAAAGCCAATACTTTCAAGTTTGCTGAAATAATCCATCCCATATACGCGAACGTGGTCGTATTGCCCAAATATTTTTGCCCGCTCTTTTGGGTCGGTAATGCTGTTGTCCTCAAAAGTGTTTTCCAAATCTGCTTTATAGGGAACTTGAAGAATCGCCGTGCCGCCTGGTGCCAAAACCCGATAGATTTCCTGCATCGCCTTAGTGTCGTCTGGAATGTGCTCCAACACGTGGTTGCAGATTATAAAATCGAATTCGTTATCGGAAAAAGGCAAATTGCAAATATCCGCTTTCACATCTGCAATGGGTGAATTTAGGTCGGTTGTGATATAATTTAGGTTTTTCATTTTCCGGAATTTCTTATAAAATGCCTGTTCGGGTGCGAAGTGAAGCACTTTCAGATTTTTAGTGAAGAATTCAGTTTCATTTTGAAGATACAACCAAAACAATCTGTGCCTTTCCAAAGAAAGCGTTCCGGGCGAAAGTACATTTTCACGAACGGTTTCATAACCGTACGGAAGAAACTTTCGGTATGATTTGCCGTCAATAGGGTCGGTGTATTTATTTCCTTTCAGAAGAAAAGCGAGTATGGGCCTGCCGACAATACTCAATCGTATAAGCAGCGGACGGGGAATGGTATTTAGAATTTTTTTAAACAATTTTTAGAAACCATATTAACTTATTTCTTTGCGTGCTCCGCGTCTCTGCGGTAAAATAAACCGCGAAGGCGCAGAGGGCGCAAAGTAAAAATAGTATTACTTTTAATTTTTGAATTCCATTTCCTCATCGCTTACAATGCCCAAGGCTTCATACACATAAGCAAATGTAGAAAGCAGTTCGGGTTTTCCGTTTACCAAAGCAATATTGTGCTCAAAATGGGCGCTGGGTTGCCCGTCTTGGGTTACAATAGTCCAGCCATCCTTTAACTGTTTCACTTTATGGGTTCCCATATTTATCATCGGTTCCAGGGCAATGGTCATTCCCTCAATAAATTTCTTTCCGCGACCGCGACGCCCGTAATTTGGCATTTCGGGGTCTTCGTGCATTTTTCTTCCCAAGCCGTGGCCAACAAGTTCGCGAACCACGCCATAGCCGTGTGCCTCGCAATAATTTTGAATAGCGAAACCTACATCGCCTACGCGATTGCCGGCTTTAAATTCACGGATACCGACGTAAAGGGATTCTTTGGTAATTTTCAACAGTTTTTTTATTTCGGGAGCCACTTCACCTACTTCGAAAGTATAGGCGTGGTCGCCGTAAAACCCGTTTTTGATGGCGCCGCAATCAATAGCCACAATATCGCCTTCCTTTAAAGGGATGTCTGTGGGCAGGCCATGGACCACAGCCTCATTTACACTGGTAAGTAGTGTTGAGGGACAATCATACAATCCCAAAAAGCCGGGAATGGCATCCTGGCTTCGGATGTAATCTTCGGCCATTTTATTAAGCTGATTGGTAGTAACGCCCGGCTTCACTTCTTTTGCGAGCATTCCCAAGGTTCGGGAAACCACTAAGGCGCTTTCTCGCATCAATTCTATTTCTTCTCTTGTTTTTGGAATTATCATAGGGTTATTTTAAAAAGGAAAACAATCCCTTTTTTTGGGTTTTGGGTTTTGCGGGTGCGGGCGCGCCAACCAATTGTTGGTATATTTCGCCCCAACTTTTAAGTCCGCCGATGTTACGGTCGTCAATAAATACGTCCGCATGTATTTTTCGACTGTACGAAGCGTCAAATTCTTCTTCAGGGAAACTTTGGTTTACGGCATAAAAAACAATGCCGTTTTCTTCACAGAATTTTACAGCTTCTTCCAAGGTACGGCCCTTTCGGTAGGTCCATAAAATAATCCGATGCCCTTCATTTTGCAGTTTTTTCAAAGTATCAAAAGCAAAAATAATGGGTCGGCCAATGCGTGGATATTCATCTTCCACAATGGTTCCGTCAAAATCTACGGCTATGGTGAGGGTTTCTCTAATCATCGTCATTTTTCGAGCCGCAAATTTACAAAGAATTATACCGTTGCTAAAGTTTTATTCAGCGTAAGCGTGCTTGTATTCCTTGCCACTCAAAATGGCGAGCATATCTTTCTCAAGACTTTCAATGGGATATTCCACAATTCGGCCCAATTCTTTATCGTTTTTATAGAAAATTAATGTGGGAACGTTGGTAATATTTTTTCCTTCCTCAAAACCTTGTGGCGTAGTTTTTTCATCAGAAACGGTAATCAAGGTGAGTTTTGATTCATCAAAATTGGCTTCGTCCAAAATTTTATAAAAATGTGGTGTCTCACGCTGGCTGTCCTCGCACCAAGTGCCCATAAAAACAGTGATGGTCGCATCTTTTAAAAGCGGTTTCAATTTTTCCAAACTTTCAGAATCTACTTTGTAATTTTCATAACCTGTGTTGAACCAATTTTTAAAAGCGTCCATTTGGAACCCTTTGCGGTTGGCTTTTCCCAAAAGCATCACGGAATCTTCGTAGGGAACGGTGTCATTTATTTTTTCTTTGTTGTTTTCTGAAATCATTTCTTTGGAAGTGTTTTCATCTATTTTGTTTTTTTCTTTTGAAGAGTTGCAGGCGGATAGGCCTATTATTGCGATAATTAAAATTATTTTTTTCATGATTTTTGTTCTGTAGAGACGCACGGCCGTGCGTCTCTTTTTTTTGCGTTTTTTTATTCGCGTGAGACGCACGGCCGTGCGTCTCTTTTTTTTTGCGTTTTTTTATTCGCGTGAGACGCACGGCCGTGCGTCTGTACGTTTTAGCGGTATTTGTCTTCATCCCATTCTGCGGGATTGTTTATTATGTAATTTTTGATTTTTTGATAGGCCTCATCGTTATGGATGATATGGTCGTGATAGTTGGAGTGCCAAAATTTATTGTTCCGATTGAATTTTTTAATGGGCAATTCCCTTTCGTCAATAAAATCGTCAATTTTATTCGTTGTTGCCGATTTAAATCCCGCGATAAATGATGAAATCGATTTTGGTTTGCGGACGAATCGTAGAGGCGCACGGCCGTGCGCCTCCGCAGTTTGTTGCGTTTCCTCGAATTGTTGCGCCTCCGAGGATTGTTGCTCATTATTATATGATTGAGACGCACGTCCGTGCGTCTGTACAGGGTCAATAATGATTATGGCGTGCAAATGGTTCGGCATTAATATAAATTCATCCAAAAATAATTCCTTTCGAAGCGCAAAAGATTCGTGCCATTCCCTTTCCACAATTTTTCCATAATCGGATAATATCATTTTATGGTTCTCTATTTTTCCTAAATAATGCTTTTGGTTTTGGCAGCATATTGTAATAAAATAATGCCCCGCCTCCGAATAATCCCAATTTGGTTTTCTGTGCGATTCGATTCTGTATTTATTCTGAAATTTAGCCATCCTTTCCGAAGCATTTAAAAAAATCCAATTCTCGTCAATTATTCAATCAACGAATCTTGCGTCATAATTTCAGGTTTTTCAATACCCATTATTTTTAGGATTGTTGGGGCAATATCCCCCAAAACGCCATCTTTAACAGCTTTAATTTCATCATCCACAATGATGATTGGCACCGGATTGGTGGTATGTGCCGTATTGGGCGAGCCATCGGGGTTTCGCATGGTTTCGCTATTGCCGTGGTCTGCAATTATAATTGTCACATAATGGCTTTCCAGGGCTTGCTCCACGATTGCGCGAGCGCAGTTGTCCACAGTTTCACAGGCTTTTACGGCAGCTTCAAAAACGCCAGTATGGCCTACCATATCTGGGTTTGCAAAATTTAAACAAATGAAATCGGCAGTTTCTTTTTCAATCTCGGGAAGAATCATGTCCCGAAGTTCGTAAGCGCTCATTTCGGGCTTTAAATCGTAGGTGGCCACTGTGGGCGAAGGACAAAGGATTCGTTTTTCGCCCTCGAAGGGAATTTCCCTTCCGCCCGAAAAGAAAAAGGTTACGTGCGGGTATTTCTCGGTTTCCGCAATGCGAATTTGCTTCTTTTTATTGCTTTCCAAAACTTCGCCCAAGGTATCGTGCAGGTTTTCCTTATTGTAAACCACGTTAATGTTTCCGAAGGAATCGTCATAATTGGTAAGCGTTACGAAATATAATGGAAGTGTTTTCATTCCAAAAGTTTCGTAATCTTTCTGGGTTAAGACTTCTGTAAGTTGTCTACCGCGATCGGTCCTAAAGTTGAAGAAAATTACTACATCATCTTTTTCAATGGTTGCAACGGGCTTTCCTTCAGTATTGGTAATTGTAATTGGTTCGATGAATTCGTCGGTAATTCCTTCAGCATAACTTTCTTCAATACTTTTTACCGCATTTTTTGAAGGTTTTCCTATTCCGAAGACCAACAAATCATACGCTTTTTTTACGCGTTCCCAACGTTTGTCGCGGTCCATGGCGTAATAGCGGCCAATAACCGAAGCAAGTTTTCCGCCCGATTTTTCCAAATGGTTTTGAAGTTCTGAAATAAACCCTTTGCCGGAATGTGGATCCACATCGCGGCCATCGGTAAAGGCGTGGACGTAGATATCCTTTACTCCGTGTTGTTGGGCAGCGGTTAGCAATCCCTTTAAATGGTCAATGTGCGAATGTACGCCCCCGTTGGAAACAAGGCCTAAAAAATGTACTTTTTTGTTGTGAAAAATTGCGTGATTGAATGCTTTTTCCAGTTGGGGTTCATTCTTTAGCGTTCCGTTTTCAACGGCCATATTAATTTTGGCAAGATCCTGATAAACGAGTCTTCCAGCGCCCAAATTCATGTGGCCCACTTCGCTATTTCCCATTTGGCCATTGGGAAGACCCACGTTCATGCCGTGGGTAAGTAATTGTGCGTGCGGATATTTTTTATAAAGCGAATCGATAAAAGGTGTGTCGGCCTGAGCAATGGCAGAAACGGCGGGGTCTTGCGTAATTCCCCAACCGTCGAGTATCATTAAAAGTACTTTTTTATTCATTGTGTAAAGGTACGAAGGGTTGTTCTGAAATTCAGTTTTGATTTTTTTTCGCATTTATGACATTTGCAACAATTTCGGATTGATATCCAAAATATTCTCATTCACATATTTTGAAATGAACGTTTCTGAAAAATGCTCGTTGCCTAAAATCTTTTCTTCGGAAAGCATTTTTTTTACATCAATTTGTTCTTTATAGGCTTTCAACATTGGGCCGGAAACTGGTGCGTAACTGAAATGCCACGGTTCATATTTAAACCCTTTTCGGTTGCCGTTGTCGGTATAGACTTCGTAAAAGCCGAATTTTTCTGCATTTTCATTTAGCCACATTTTCAACTTGCAAAAAGGTCCCGTTCCGTGGAAATTTTCGGGCATCAATACATTTGCAGGGCGTGGAGCGTTGGCATCAATAATGTCAATATCGGTGCCCCAATGATGTCGCGAGGTACCGGGAATGGTGGAATATTCTATGATTTTTTCGATGGCTTTTTCTGGGGTTAACCCCTCTTTTGTAAAACGTTTGTATTTTCCCTCAAAAATTTCCTTTTGCCGCTGAAAGCTTCGGTAAGCGGAAACCACTTCAATGCTTATATTTTCTTTTGCGGCAGCAGCCTTCATTTTATTGAAAGCTTCTTTTGCGGTCTTGTGCATCTTGGAAGTGTAGCTATCGCCTACAATATCTGGGTTGCCTTTTCCAATTAGTTGGTTCCGGGTAAATTCTTCTAAAAAATGGTTGAAAGAGAACTGCGGAAAAATTGCCAAACTGAGTCCTGCAATACTTGAAATTTTAATAAATTCGTTGCGCTTCATTTTATGAATTAGTGAAGTTTTAAAAGTACCAATATTTTGAAAGATAACGCCATTTCCATCCGTATTATTGACCCAAAAGATATTTTCAGCATTGTTCCATTATTGCAACAACTGGGAAATAATACGGTTGCAGAACCTGTTATCAAAGAGCGTTTGCTGGAAATGGTGGAGCAGAATTACGAATGCCTTGGCATTTTTGACGCAGAAAAATTAATCGGCACTTGTGGACTTTGGTTCCAAACCCGTCATTATGCGGGTAAAAGTGTGGAGATGGACCACGTGATTATTGATGATGCCTACAGAGGTCACGGTGTTGGTAAAAAGCTTGTAGAATTTGTAAGCGATTATGCCAAGAAAAAGTCCTGCAACTGGGTAGAACTAAATAGTTATGTGCACAACTTTCCTTCACATAAATTCTTTTACAATCAAGGTTTTGTGGCGAAAGGGTATCATTTTGTGAAAGAGGTTTAAATTTCTCACATACATTCTAACAAAGTTCCCATTACCTTCATCAAGCAAAACTTTTTTAATTGAATAAATTCTAATTCCAAATGTAGAACAATTAGTTATTAGCGCTCATAAATCACAATTTCTAAATGAAAACCTTCCCCTAATTTAAATATGCCGTTGCTATAGGATAGAAGAGTGGTTAAGTAATACTTGTAGCTTATTTATAGTAATACTATAGTATGTTTATAGTATCTATATAGTATGTTTATAGTATGTATGTAGTGTCTTTATAGTATTGTTTATAGATACTAACTTTATATATTGTAAATTGAATCTCAAGGCAATCAAATAGAGATCAATTGAGGGAATCTGTACGCATAAAGTAATAATCTGATAACCTAAATTCAATAAATCCTATAGTTAGAGGAGCTATGTTTTGAGATGCCAGCCGTAGCTAAGGGTTTTGTTAAGTTTAGATAATGGTAAACACATAAATAGTTAGCAAAGGAAAGTCGAAGGGAGTCCCAAATGTTTTTAAACCTGAAAAAGCCATAGCAAATATCCACAACCTAATTAATACAACTTTTGAAGATAGGCATTCCTTCTCCGTATTCCCGTAAAAATAAAAATACTTACTTAAAATCTAGTGTAGTACCGCTATGCACCTCATAAGGTTCCTTTTCTTGTTCAAAAACACGGGCTTTCAATGCACCTTTCAGAATAATTTCATCGTCTTTTACGCGAAGCCAACTTCCTTCACGCAGCCCTATAACCGGAATTGTATTTTGCGTATGAAATTCCGCAATACGGGTCTCTCGGGTTTCGCCCATGTGCTTGCTGTTCGTATCCGGATCCAAATAATGCGGGTTGAGGTTGAAAGGAATCACACCCAAAGTTTTAAACGAAGGTGGATAAACAATCGGCATATCGTTGGTAGTCTGCATGGAAACCCCGCAAATATTACTGCCCGCACTGGTGCCTAAATATGGTAACCCATTAAAAATAGCTTCACGAAGCGGTTGCATAATTTCCAAACGGTAGAGCGCGCTAACCAAAACAAAGGTGTTTCCACCACCCGTAAAAGCTCCTTTTGCATTTTTTATTGCTTCCACAGGATTGTCAAAAGTATGTACTCCAATCAGTTTTTTACCAACTTTCTGAAATGCTTTTGCGGCTGTTTCTGTGTATTCGTCGTGGCTGATGCCGCCCGGACGGGCGTAGGGAATGAAGATTACTTCTTCGGTGTCTTTAAAAAGCTCCGCTATTTCATCGGTTAAATAATCTAAATATTCGCCGCCATAAATGGTGCTGGTGCTTGCTATTACTAGGTTTTTCATTATAAGGTTTTTTTCTGATGTGTAAATTTAACTATTGACAACTTAAACTTTATGTTTTCACTAACAAAACAAATCTGTACTTTTAATGAATGGCAAAAAAACTACTTTTACTTTTATTATTTGTTGCAGCTCCTGCACTTTTTGCGCAGGATATTGACCGTACCAAAGTTTCCGGAAAAATTCATGTACCGCAAGGTGAGGATGCGGAAGGAATCTCCATTTACAATATTTCTTCCCAAAAAGGAACCATCACAAATGCCGACGGAACTTTCGAAATTGATGTGGCAGAAAACGACCGCGTTCAGATAACCGCTCTGCAGTATCAATCTTTTACGGTTATTGTTGATAAAGGGGTTATAGCCCGAAAAGTGATGAATATTTTCTTGAATCCATCCGTCAACCAATTGGAGGAAGTGGTAGTGCGCCCGTACGATCTTTCCGGAAACATAAATGTAGATGTGAAAAAAATCCCTACTTATAATGTTACAAAAAATTGGGACTTGAGTTATGAAAACTTGGAGTATGGCTACACTTTTGTGCCCGATGATAAAACCGCAGTTCCCGGCAACGCTGCAGAGGAAGCGCTTCACGGCAATGCTCTAAAAAATGGTGCAAATATTTTAGCACTTTTGGGGGGAGTTGCAAATTTACTTTTTCCCAAAGGTGAAAAGATTTCAATAGTGGAAAGGCAGGAAACCCAAAGCACGGTAAGCAATAACATACAGCAGCGCTTTAGCAAGGATTTTATAACGGCAAATTTTGATATTCCAGAAAACAAAGCGGTTGATTTTCTATTTTTTGCACAAGAAAATGGCTTGGATAAAGATTTATTGAAGCCCGAAAACGAAATGCAACTCATGGAATTTTTATTTAAAAAAAGTAAGGAATATAAAGAGCGTGACGAGTAATAGAAACATTTTTGTTTTGCTCTTTTGCATGCTGGGAATATTTCAACTTACAGCACAGGAAAAATCGCTGCAGGGAAAAATTACCAACGATCTGGACATTGACGGTGTTCATGTTTTGAACGTTTCCTCGCGTTTCAACACCATTACCGATGAAAATGGGCATTTTACAATAAAAGTGAAACCGCGAGACACCCTTCTTTTTTCGTCCATAAAGTACATGCCCGAAAAAGTAGCTGTTACCGAAGCTATATTTGAAAAAGGGGTAATAACGGTGCTGCTTACCGAGCTCGTAAATGAGTTGGATGAAGTTTTTTTAAGACCAAACCTTTCGGGCAACATTGCGGCAGATCTTAATAAGATAAAAACAGAAAAACCAATCAATTTTGATGATGTTGGTATTCCTGGGTTTAAAGGAAAACCAGAAGAAAAAATTGCGCCAATATACTCTTTGAAAACACCTCTTTTTGTTGATGTTGAGGTACTTTACAAACATATTTCTGGATATTACAAAACATTAAAAATCCGCAGAAAGTGGGAATATGAAAACAATGCCGTGGCAAAAATGTTAAATTATTATACCATTCCATTTTTCAAAACAACCTATGGAATTCCTGAAAATAGGGTGTATGATTTTCTACTTTTCTGTGCTGAAACGACCACCATTGAAAGTGATTTTAAAAAAGAGCACTATGGGAGTGTATTGTTAATTTTGGATGAAAAAGCAAAGATTTACACCAATCGTCTATCCGAAAAAAATAAAGAATGATTTTTGTAACATAGCCTTTCGGAAACCGTCTAATGTTCCATTAGTTTGCTTATTTTTATATGAAGTATTTTAGAATTCTCCTTTTATTGCTAGTTTTTCCACTATTTTCAGCTACTACGGCGCACAAATTTTATGTGAGCATCACAAAAATTGAATATGTAAAGGAGAAAAAATCACTTCAAATAATAACTAAAATTTTTACTGATGATATTGAAGATGCGCTTCAGCAGCGTTATAACTCTTCCATTTCACTTGATTCCAAAAAGGAAACAAAGGCCACCGATGAAGATGTAAAAAAATATATTCTTTCAAAACTGAAAATAGAGGTGAACGGAAAGCCCGTAAAACTTGATTACATAGGGAAAGAATATGATGTTGATATGCTCGTTGCCTATATAGAAGTTGCTAATATAACCGATTTAAAATCTCTTGAGGTAGAAAATAAAATATTGATGGAAATGTTTCCCGAACAACAAAATATAATTCACCTAAAAACCCCGAATAGCCGTAAAAGTTTGATGCTTGATAAAGACGAACCCAACGGCGTTTTAAAATTTAACTAAATCAACAAAATCACTTAAAATTTCCCAATTAGTATGCGATTATTTAACTCCCTTCTGCTTACAGCTCTTTTCCTTTTGGCGGGAGCAGTTTCTGCGCAAGATGAAACTGATTCCCAAAAGCGTGAGCCCGGTCATTACAACACTAACCGTTTTAAGCAGCTTTACGAAGAATTTTCAACACCAAATATGTTCCGGACTGCAAGTGGAGCTCCCGGACCCAGCTATTACCAGCAGCAAGCGGATTATGTGATGGACATAGAGCTGGATGACAAAAACAAAAAGCTTTCCGGTTTTGAGACTATAACATATACAAACAATTCACCCGATGTTTTGGAATATCTATGGGTGCAATTAGACCAGAATAAAAGGGCAAAAGATTCCAAATCGCCTTTAATTGAACCGTCTGATGCATTGCCAGGGGATATGGCCGGAAACTTTGTGAAAAATTATATGGGAACTCCTTTTGAAGGAGGCTTCAATATTTTGGAGGTAAAGGACGCCAAAGGAAACCCTTTAAAGCATACCATCAACCAAACAATGATGCGCATTGATATGCCGAAGAGTTTAAGCCCAGGAGAAAAATTTGTATTCTCCATCAAGTGGTGGTATAATATCAATGACCACGTTGTAGACCGTGCCCGTAGTGGTTATGAAACCTTTGATGACGGAAACCGTGGTTATGTAATTGCGCAGTTTTATCCGCGCATGGCCGTATACAACGATGTGGAAGGTTGGCAAAACAGTCAGTTCTGGGGGAGGGATGAATTTGCGCTTCCCTTCGGAAATTTTGAAGTGAATATTACCGTTCCTGCTGACCATATTATGGATGCCACCGGAGAGCTTCAAAACAGAAAGGAAATTTTCACCAAAGAAATGATGAATCGTTACGAAGTTGCTCAAAAATCTTTTGACAAGCCTGTTGTTATTGTAACCCAAGCCGAGGCCGAAGCTGCCTCAAAAGGGTTTTCAACGGCAAAAAGAACCTGGAAATTTAAAGCGGAAAATGTACGCGACTATGCATTTGCAACTTCACGTAGATACATTTGGGATATGATGGCCGTTAAAATGGGCAGTGGTTCTGTAATGGCAGTTTCTTTGTACCCGCCAGAGTCTAACCCGCTTTGGGAAGATTGGTCCACACGTGCAGTGGCAAGTACTTTAAAAACCTATTCACGTATGACTTTTGACTATCCGTACTCAAAAGCCATTTCAGTAAGTGCTAAAAACCAAGGTATGGAATACCCCATGATTTGCTGGAACTATGGAAGACCAGACAAGGATGGAACCATCAGCGATCGTACAAAATATGGAATGATAAGCGTGATTATCCACGAAGTGGGTCATAACTATTTCCCGATGATCGTAAATAGCGACGAGCGCCAATGGACCTGGATGGACGAGGGATTAAATACTTTTACCCAATACGTTGCAGAGCAAGATTTTGGTGAGGAATATCCGGAAGCCATTGCACCAAACAAAAAATATCCATCACGTCGTGGTCCTGCAAACAAAATTGTGGACTATATGGCTGGCGACCAAAGCCAGTTAGCGCCAATAATGACCAAGGGATTGAATACTTATAACTTTGGGGCAAATGCATATGCAAAACCTGCGACGGCACTTAACATTCTTCGCGAAACGATTATGGGTCGTGAACTTTTTGACTTCGCCTTTAAAACCTATGCAAACCGCTGGATGTTCAAACACCCAACGCCCGAGGATTTTTTCAGAACAATGGAAGATGCTTCCGCAGTAGATTTGGATTGGTACTGGAGAGAGTGGTTTTATACCACAGATTATGTGGATATTGGGGTGAAGGATGTTAAAAAATTCTTCGTTACTTCAAAAATAAACAAAGAAGCCAGACAAATGATGGACGCCAATGGTATAAAAGAGAGCGATTTGCCGCCTTTGGTATATTTTGTAAAAGAGGATAGCGATGATTTTGAGGAAAGTATGCGCGATGTTAAAATTGAGGATGTAAAAACCTTGAAAGAATATATAACAGATAATATTCCTGCGGAAGAGCGTGCCAACTTAAAAAATCCAAGATATTTCTATGAGATAACTTTTGAAAAACCAGGTGGAATTCCAATGCCGATAATTGTACAATTAACCTATAGCGATGGAACTTCGGAAAGAATTACCTATCCAGCAGAGATATGGCGAAAGAATGATACTTCTGTAGGTAAGTTTTTTGGATCGGAAAAAGAAATCACCAAAATTGAGGTGGATCCCGATGAGGAAACTGCTGACATTGACACAAGCAACAACACTTGGCCAAAACGCAAAAAACTGGGTGCTTTTGACAAGTTTAAAAACCAAACAAGCCCTGATTAATCAAAACATATTTTAACAAGGCCCTTCTTCAAAATCTTTTGTAGAAGGGTTTTTTGTATTGTGCGTTTTTTATAAAAACTCATAACTCATCCTTTATAACTCATAACTCGTTAGTATATTTGCACTATGATTTCACAGGCAATTTTTCTTTTTATTAGTGGGGCCGAGATAGGTTTTATCCTGTTCATCGTACTTTTGGTCTTTGGTGCCGACAAGATACCAGAGATAGCTCGCGGAATGGGCAAGGCAATGCGACAGGTAAAAGATGCCACTAATGATATTAAATCTGAAATTACAAAAAGTGCCGAAAAACAGGGCATTGATATAGATATTACCAAGGACGTCCAGAAGCAGATAGATCAAGTGAAAGAAGATGTTGACGAGGTTACGGGCCCTATTAAAAGAAAATTCTAAATGCTCGAAATCCTAAAACAATGGGACCGGGAACTTTTTATTTATTTAAATAGTTTAGGTTTCGAACGTTTCGATAGCTTTTGGATCTATGTTACCCAGATTGAAAGTTGGACACCTTTATTCATCCTCTTTTTTATACTTATATTTTATTATTACAAATGGAAAAAAGGCGCAACAATTGCCTTTTTTGTTTTGTTGACTTTTGGAGTAACCATATTCTTTACGGGTTTTGTAAAAGATTATGTGGCGCGCTTACGGCCTAATAATGTAGAAGCTTTGGGCGAATTAATCCGTATTTTGCAGAAGCCCACCAATTACAGTTTCTTTTCAGGCCATGCTTCATCCAGTTTTGCGATAACCACTTTTATGGTTTTGGTGTTGCGAAAATTCACAAAGTGGATATACCTTGCATACATATGGCCGCTTATTTTTGTAATGAGCCGAATTTATGTAGGTGTGCATTATCCCAGCGATATTCTTGTAGGCGCTTTGGTGGGAACGGTTTTTGCTCTTTTCTTTTACTTTCTGTGCAAAAAAGTTTTAGCACATAAGAGGTTAATAAATAACTCTTGAAATCGTTAATCCGTCACGAATAGGTAAAAGCACGGTTTCAAGTTTGGGGTGTTCATTCAATAGTTTGTTATACTGAAGAAGTGCTTTAGTATCTTCATCATCAACCTTCACTTTTTCAACTACCTTACCGCTCCACAGTACATTATCACTTAAAATAACAGAACCTTTTTTAAGCTTCGGAAGAATGATTTCAAGATAGTTTGGGTAATTGTTTTTATCAGCATCAATAAACACTAAATCGAAGGTTTTGTCAAGCTTCGGAATTAATTCCAAAGCATTCCCCAAATGCTGGAAAATCCGTTTCCCGAAAGATGATTCATCAAAATATTTTCGTTGGAAATCATATAATTCCTCATTTATGTCTATCGTGTGAAGTTCTCCGTTTTCCTGCATCCCTTCTGCCAAGCATAAAGCTGAATAGCCAGTATAAGTGCCAATTTCGAGTATGTTTTTCGGCTGAATTAATTTTGAAAGCATACTTAAAACACGCCCTTGCAAATGCCCGCTCAACATACGGGGTGCGATTACTTTTTGCCAGGTTTCGCGGTTTAGTTTTGCAAGCAATTCTGGTTCGGGTTGCGAATGTTTTTCAACGTAATCGTTTAACTTTTCGGGAAGGAAATCCATTTTGAAATTTTTAGTGAATACCGCCCATCATCTTTTTTATAATTGGCGAAATTAGTATTGCAAATATACCTACAATCACGCTAATTACCCCAAAACTTGCATACACTGAAACATACGAAAATAATTGCTGAAAAGCATCGCCGTTTTGTGAGGCAATTTGTGGAGTCAAATCAGTAATGTATTCCGTGATATTTCCGAAGAATCCTTGGGAAAATACATCTGTGCTTCCATCTGAAACCGTTGTCAGTTTGGCGATTTTTCCCGCGAAAAAGTGTCCATAAAAATTCGCCGAGAACCAAACCCCCATTATGAAAGCCACATATTTTAAAGGCGAAAGCTCCGTCATTTTTGAAAGTCCGATGGGAGAGAGGAACAGTTCCCCAATGGTCAAAACCATATAGCCGATTACCAAATAACTCATCGAGGTTTTTGCAAAATCATCAACGCTGTGGGCCGAAAGGGCAAAAACGATAAAGCCTAATCCAAGAAATAGCAATCCCAAACCAAATTTTACAGCAGAATTCGGGTTTATTTTTCTTCTGCTTAAATACGTCCAAAGCATCGAAAAAGGAATAGCAAAAAGAATGATAAACCCTGCGTTTATACTATTGGTTCCTGCAGCATCCATTCCCACTAAATTCACATTTCTATCTGCAAAAAGCGTCAAGGAACTTCCTGCCTGTTCAAAAATTGCGGCGAAGAAAGTGTATAAAACGGTAAAGTAAACCGCCACCAATAAACGTTTCTTCTCTTTGGAACTGACTTTTGAGATGATATATCCGATATAAAAAACTAAAAATGCCGAAACAATCCACACTAAATAGCCTTCAAATTCATTAAAACGGACAAGCGTCGCGAAAATTCCAACCGAAACGATTGAAGCCAAAACAATTAATTTTCCTCTATTTAAACCAAACGATCTTTGATCGTAAACTTGCTGATTTGGTACAAATCCTTTATTTCCAAAGACATTATTTTTTAAACCACTTCTGAAAACCAAAAGCCCGACAACCATTCCTATTCCCGCCAAAACAAAACCGTAATGCCAACCGTAAGTTATAGCGAACCAAGCGCATAAAAGTGGTGCTATTGCTGCTCCCAAATTTATTCCGAGATAGAAAATTGTAAAGCCTGAATCGCGCCGTGCGTCACCTTGGGCGTATAACTCTCCAACAAATGATGAAATATTTGGTTTGAAAAAACCATTGCCAACAATTATCAAACCCAACGACCCATAAAAGAAAATGGGCATTTCAATGGAAAGAAAAAAGTGACCAAAAACCATTAATATTCCGCCGAGAATGATTGCTTTTCTATAACCTAAAATTTTATCTGCCAAAATCCCACCAATCATTGGCGTTACATAAACCAAGGACATATAGGCAGCATAAACGCCAAAAGCCATATCGTCATCGTACAAAAGATGTTTGGTCATATAAAGAACGAGCAAAGCGCGCATTCCGTAAAAGGAAAATCGTTCCCACAATTCTGCAAAAAATAGATAAAGAAGTCCTTTTGGGTGGCCGAAAAGTTGAGGTTGTTCTGCCTCGGAAATTACTTTGCTCATAGTTGGATTTTTAATTTGGAGCAATGTAAAACAGATTGCAAACTGATGGGTTTGCTGTTTTAAATAATACTAAAAAATAATGGATTGTGATTAATTGTGAATGCGGTTACAATGAATTACAAAACGCTTTGTAATCTTTGTTTTCTGCACTTTCGGAGAATTCTTCCAGCAGTCTTTTGTCGATTGAAATGTTATTCGGAACAATCCGCAGTCTGTATTTGCTTTCGCCAATAAAAGTGAAAAGATCGCGACGATCGAGTTTTTGGGAATCGTCAAGTTGAAGTATATCGTTTATGTTTTCAATAATTCGCGTTAAATAAGTTTGGTTTTTTATTTCACCCCCAAGATTTACGGGAATGGTTTGTGAATCGCCTTCGGCATATTTTCTACGGATAGCGAATTTCAATAAATTTTTATACTGCGTAGTTTTTGAACCGAAATCGATGGTTTGGTCGTAAATATTTTTCGTTGGAATATTCAATTTCACCAAGCTCCAATCGAGAAAGTGAATAGTAATTTCGTTCGGTTTTGGGGTGCTCGCAAGCCGAATAACCCAAGTTGTCGCCAAAACCAAAAAGATGGAAATCAATGATGTTTTGGCGATAATCTTTATGAAATTGTTGCTAAAGTCGTTTCCAAAGGTTAAAAATACCTCGGAAATCTGCGATACAAAAATAAGCAGTATTACTAATACAGAAATATAACCGATAATCTTCAAACCCCTATAAACAAAGGTTCTAAAAAAAGAAACACCCAATAAATAGCAAAGAAAGGCAGAGAGCAATAAATCTGGAACAGCGCTTATGCGAATTCCATTTACAACATTGCTTTCTTTTAAAATAAAAGGCAGCGCAAAAGTGATGACAGAGGTGAAAATAATGACCCAGATTATTTTCTTGATATTCTTTTTATTGTGATATATAAACTTTGGAGCGTAATAAAAATAGAAAAGTGCCAACAACAAAAACATATTGTTTACGATGGAAAACAAATTTATTGCCAATTGGTAGCCTTGGGTTTCTGTAGTGTTGAATATTGTTCCACCGAAAATCCAGCACCCAGAAATTACCCAAACAAACATTGCCAAGCTTAAGTAAAGTAGTCCTTTATCCACGCGCTTTTGTGAGTCATCTTCCTCCAATAGCTGACGAAACCGTGCTCGGATGTTATACCAAAGTGCGAGCAGTAAAACTCCACCAATAAAGGCAATGCAAATATGTGAAAGGATATAAAATTTGGCTACTTCGGTCATGTTTAACCTAGAATTCTTTCAACTAATTTCTTTTTGGCAGCTTCATCGTCACCGCAGAGCCATTGTATCACGTTGTCTTCCCACATAGCGTCTGCCTGTTCTTGGGTTACGATTTTGCGTTCCAAAGCCAGATCCAAAATTTTACCAGGGTAGGAGGATTGTGGGGCGCTTTCCATTTCACCAAGCGGGTAGGGATCGTCAAGCCCCACCAGAACTTGTTTTGCGCCTTGGTTTTTTACGACCAATTCCAGTGAGCCAGTATCGTGTACCAAAGTATCGAAAAAGATGTTTTTGTGGCCAACAGATTTCCGCGGATGTACTTTTCCTTTGAAAAGATCGGGACGACCATCAAAACCTTGAATTCTTCGTCCTAAATTTATCTGTGCCAATTGGCCGCCGTGGGCGAAGCAAGTTCGCATTCCCGGATATTTGTCTGCGTAACCATTCAGGGTTAAAAAGTGATAGGCATCGGCACATTGCGCAAGCATCCAAATTAGGTGAAAACGCCAAGCAGTATTTTCAAGTTTTATAAATTTTTCACCGTCGTAGGGATGTATTTCTACGGCTAAATTATATTTTGAGGCCAGTTCAAAAATGGGTTCGTTTTCTTCGTCAAAAATACAGCGCCAAGTACCAATGGTGTCCATATAGTGCGTTGGCAAACACAGCAACTGCATTCCAAGCTCTTCCACACAACGCTCCATTTCCCAAAGCGCACCGCGCACAAAACCGGGGTGCACCACAAAACCGCAGGTAAATTTTGAAGGATGGTCTTGCTGTACTTTTGCATTAAAATCATTTTGAAACCGAAGCGCCTGTTTCATTTCCTCTACACGTAGCCCGTTTCCATAAAGTTGGGAAAGGTTCAAAACCACGGCATGGTCTATTTTGAACCGCTCCATCCATTCCAGCTTTTCATTTAAAAAGAAACTGGAATCTGTAACTGGGCGGCTCCAATCTTTTTGGAGCATAAATTTTCGGTCTTTATCTACCCAAAAAATGCCCTTGTCCTGCATAAACTGGGGGATCTCCTCAGGGTAGGGAAGTAAGTGTGAGTGGCCGTTAATGCGGAGTTTTCGTTTCATTCTGTCAATGATTTTGTGTCGGGAATAGCTTCTTCAACAATTACTTTTTGAAGCATTTGCAAATAGTAATTTATATATTTTAAATCTTCTTTACACCATCCATAATTATTTTTTAAAGAACCATCTTCATTGTAAAATACTGAATTGTTAAAATCGTTTATGATTAGCACACTTTCCACCCTACGATTATAATTGTCCAGCAAAGTGGCCACTTTTGTCAGATAATTGGAGCCACGAGCAATATTATTGATATATTTTGAATCGATGTTTTCGAAATATCCAGAATTAAAAGCAGATTTCAAAATATACATATTATCATTCAAATCTAGTTTTTGGACATTTAAAAGTGATGGTTCTTTCCCGCTTTCAATAAGTGAAATAAACTCATTTAATTGTGAAGATACCTGTTTTAGATTATTAGCAGTTGATTCAAACTCGTTTGCAAGTACGCGGTAATAATTATTTTTGATGCTTGCCTTTTCTTTTTCTTCTTTAAAGTTGTTTAACTGAAACGCCAAATAAACCCCTACAAAAACAATTAGGAGTTCTATTAAAATCTTACCGAATTTTTGAAAAAATGAGCGTCCCATAAACCGTTAAAGTTATAAACTTTTAGTGCGCCCGCCATCAACGGGCAGATTAATTCCGTTGATATAGCTTGCCGCTTCACTCGCTAAAAAAGCCACGGCGTTTGCAATTTCTCCAGGTTGGGCAAAACGTCTTGCTGGAACCAAACTTTTCATAAACTCGCTCGCTTCTTTTTCGGTTTTGTTCATTCGGTTTGCAGCGTTACTAACAATGTCTTCTAGTCTGTCAGTTGCTGTAAAACCTGGCAAAACGTTATTAACCGTTATTCCGAATTGTCCCAGTTCATTGGCAAGAGTCTTACTCCAACTCGCAACTGCGCCACGAATGGTGTTACTAACGCCGAGTCCATCAATAGGCTGTTTTACTGAAGTGGAAATGATATTTATAATCCTTCCGTAATCTGCTTCTTTCATTCCGGGAACAACGGCTTGCGCCAAAATTTGGTTGCAAATTAGGTGCATTGAAAATGCTTTTTCAAATTCTTCAGGGGCTGCCGAAAAGATTGGGCCGCCTTTGGGACCGCCCGTGTTGTTCACCAAAATATGGAATGTTTTGTTGGAAACGGCCAATTCAGCTTTCGTTTTTACTTCTTCGGATTTGGTGAAGTCTGCTACAAAATAATTATGTTTTTGACCTCTTTCGTGTGGAAGATCAATTAAGGTTTCTTTCAGTTTTGCTTCATCGCGTGCAACCAACGTTACGGTTGCACCCAATTTTGCCAATTGAATTGCTGTTGCTTTTCCAATGCCAGCAGTACTTCCGCAGACCATTGCGTTTTTATCTGTTAAGTCTAAATTCATATATTTCAGTATTCAGTGTTGAGTTTAAGTTTGAGTATTCCTTTCGATTTTGATTTCAGATTCGATTTCAAATTCCCCCTTCGGGGGTTAGGGGGCTTCATATTTTATACAAACATTCTTCGTCTCCGTAAAAAACCGAAGCGCTTCAAAACCGCCTTCTCTGCCAACGCCGCTATCTTTCATTCCGCCGAAAGGCGTTCGCAAATCACGGTTTAGCCAGGTATTTACCCAAACAATTCCGGCTTCAATTTCTTTTGAAATGCGCATCGTTCGGTTTAAATCTGAAGTCCAAAGGGTAGAGGACAAGCCGTATTTCACGGAATTTGCCATTTGCAGAGCTTCTTCCTCAGTTTCAAAAGGCATAATCGTAACCACGGGGCCGAAGATTTCTTCTTGGTTTACGCGGCATTGATCGTCAAAAACTTCAATGATTGTTGGTTCCAAATAATAACCGTTTTCAAAACCTTTTACGGTAACTTTATTTCCACCGTAAAGAATTTTTCCACCTTCTTTTTCGGCGAGTTTAATATATGATTCCACTTTTTCCAAATGCGGTTTTGAAACCAAAGCGCCCATATTTGTTTCGGCATCAAACGGATTTCCTATTTTGAGTTGTTTTACTTTTTCAACAAAATCTTTTTTGAATTTTTCGTAAATCGGTTTTTCAACAAAAATTCTACTTCCGCAAAGGCAGATCTGGCCTTGATTTGCGAAGGAAGAACGCACGGTAACTTCCAACATTTTTTCATAATCACAGTCTGCGAAGATGAGGTTTGGGTTTTTTCCACCGAGTTCCAACGATAATTTTTTAAACATTGGCGCTGCCGTTCGGGCAATGTGTTCGCCCGTTTTTGTTCCACCCGTGAATGAAATGGCTTTTATGTTTTTATGTTCCACAATCGCCTGTCCTGCAGAAGGACCCGTACCGTGCACAATATTCAAAACTCCTTTTGGCAAACCAGCTTCGGTGCAAATTTCACCTAAGAGAAAAGCCGTAAGTGGCGTGATTTCACTGGGTTTTGCAACCACAGTATTTCCTGCAGCTATTGCCGGGGCGATTTTCCACGAAAATAAATACAATGGAAGATTCCATGGCGAAATACAACCGACTACACCAATAGGTTGGCGCAACGTAAAATTAATGGTATTCAAACCAACACTTTCGTGCGCTTCGCTGGCGAATTGTGTAATTGCATTTCCGAAAAAACGAAAGTTCGCGGACGCCCGTGGAATATCAACAGCCAACGCCAAACTCAAAGGTTTTCCATTGTCTTTTGCTTCGGCTTCGGCCAATTCAACTAATTTTTCATCAATTAAATCTGCAATTTTTAGTAGAATTCTGCTACGTTCGTCAATGGTTGTGTTGCTCCATTTTGGAAAAGCTGCTTTTGCAGCTTGGTATGCACTTTCAATATCCTCCGCATTTGAATTTGCGATTTGTGAATACACTTCGCCATTGGAAGGATTGTAATTATCCAACCATTTTTTGGAAAGTGGTTCAACATATTCGCCGTTTATGTAGTTTAGAATTTTTTGCATTTCACTCATAACTCTGCACTCTTAACTCTTAACTGGAGAATAAGCCATCGCCTTAATCTCTACCACCAAATACGGATGCGGCAATTGATGCACGGCAACAGTGGTGCGCGTTGGTCCCGTTTCCTTGTTAAAATATTCAGCGTAAACTTGATTGTAGCCCGCAAAGTCATTCATATTTACCAAAAAGCTGGTTACGTCCACAACATCGGCCATTGTTGCGCCTTCGGTGGCTAAATAGTCTTTTATATTTTCAAGTACGGCGCGGGTTTGTTCTTTTATATCGAAATGCATCGTTCCCATTTCGTCAATTTTATTTACGCCGGCAAAGGTGTTGTCCGGCAAACGCGAACTTGTGCCGCTAATAAATATAAAATCGCCCACGCGCTTTACGTGCGGATATGCGCCACGTGGCGTTGCTTTTCCTGCTACTAATCTGCTTTTGTTACTCATAAATTAAATCTTTTGTCAGGTCGAGCGCAGTCGAGACCTATTCTTTTATATCAGAATTTTGCTGAACATTGACCTCTCGACTGCGCTCGAGGAGACAATTATTTACCCAAACGCCACTTCATCATCATGAAGAATGGCTTCGGTTTCTTTTTTTACTAGTTCCAGTTTTTCTTTTAATGACATTTCTTCTCTGATTTTTCCGTCGTCCAAAAGATTTAAAATCGCTTTGTCCTGTGCGCGTCCGCGTTTCAATGCTTCGGAATATGTGATTGATTCCTTAAAGGTAACCAAAGAATATTTGCTGTAATATTCTTCGGGAAATTCTGCTTCAAAAGCGGTTTCCAGTTTTCTCTTTCTTTGGAAAATTTCCATTGCGGTGTGTTCCTTCATTTCGTGGAAATTGTCCACCGCCAAATCTGCAATCGCGTCTGTATCTTTTTTCCGAAGCGCTTCGTATTCCTTAAAAATCATTTCCCAATTAACTCCTTCCCTTTGGGAAGGCTGGGATGGGACATATTTCTCAAGAATTTCATCAAAAACAACCACATCTTCAAAGGAAGCGTTCATTCCTTGTCCGTAAAACGGAACTATGGCATGTGCGGCATCGCCCATTAAAAGAACTTTTCCGAAGGCATTCCAGGGTGAACACTTTACGGTTCCCAAAGGTCCAGTTGGATTTCCGAAAAACTCTTCGGCAAGATTTGGGATCATTTCCACCACATCGGGGAATTCTTTGTTAAAATATTCGTGAACCATTTCCGGCGAAGTCAAATTCGCAAAGCAATAGTCGCTGTTTTCATACGGAAGAAATAAGGTAACCGTAAAACTTCCGTCGAGATTTGGAAGTGCGATCAACATATCTTCACCTCGCGGCCAAATGTGCAACGCGTTTTTAAACGTTCTGTAACCGTTATTTTCTGTAGCGGGTATTTCAAGTTCTTTATAACCGTGACTTAGCCATTGCTGCGAAAAACTGAAAAGAAACTTATGGCTTTCAAACATATTTTTACGTACCGCTGAACCCGCGCCGTCGGTTCCGAAAATAGCATCGGCGGAAATTGTAATTTCTTCTTTTGAATTATAATTCCTGAAAGTAGCCGAAGCATTTTCCAAATCCACAGTTTCGCAAGCGTGGTTAAAAATGAGTTTTACGTTTGGCATTTTTTCAGCTTCATCCAAAAGAAGCATATTCAAACCGGGTCGCGAAATGGAGTTGATGTATTCATCTTTTCTACCGCTGTACGGACTCAAAAAAGTATTTCCAGCTTTGTCGTGAATCATCCTCCCGTTCATTGGGATGCATAGTTTTTTTGCTTCTTCTTCTAAACCTGCAAGTCGCAATCCTCGTAATCCACGATCGCTCAAAGCTAAGTTTATGGAACGTCCGGCGTCTTGGGTTACTTTTCGCAAATCGGGCCGTTTTTCTACTAAGGTTACTTCAAAACCGCGTTGTGCCATTCGCAGTGCGAGAAGGCTTCCGCAGAGTCCGGCGCCGATTATTAGGATATTGTTCATTGTCTATTTTTATTTTTTATTCAATCATGCAAGATTTTCAAAACCTTGTAGTATTTAAATCTTTAGCTTAAAGACCTACAAGGAGGCCTGCGGCAACATCTTGCAGGTCGGTTTAAAATTTCCCTTAATTTTTCCGAAAATCGAAATACATCCTCAAAACTATTGTAAAGTGGGGCGGGAGCAACGCGGATTACATCCGGCTCTCGCCAATCACTTATCACGCCAGCTTGGGTTAGTTTTGTGTGTAAATTTTTATCGGCATTTTTCACTTGAATTGAAAGTTGGCAGCCGCGTTCTTCGGGATTTCTTGGAGTGATTACGTTAATTGAATCGTTTTTCATTTCATCCAATAAAAACTCTAAAAATCCAGTTAGTTTTTCAGATTTCTTCCGAAGATTTTCAAAACCAGCTTCCGCAAAAGTATCCAATGATGCACGAATGGCTGCCATCGATAAAATTGGCGGATTGCTTAATTGCCAACCCTCTGCGCCAGGCAAGGCATCAAATTCGTGCCGCATATTGAAACGCGTTTTTTTGTTGTGCCCCCACCAACCTGCAAATCGATTTAGTTTTTCATTGTTTGCGTGGCGTTCGTGAACAAAACACCCGCCCAAACTTCCCGGGCCGCTGTTTAAATACTTATAGGTACACCAAACGGCGAAATCTGCTCCCGTTTCGTGAAGGTTTGGCTGAATATTTCCTGCGCCGTGCGCCAAATCAAAACCGACCATACAATTATATTTATGGCCGAGTTCGGTAATTTTTTTGAGCGGAAAGGATTGGCCTGTGTAATAATTGGTACTGCCGATCATTAGTAAAGCAATTTCGTTTCCGTGATTTTTCATTATTTCCTCCAAATCCTCAAAACGGCAAAGTTCCTCGCCCTTTCTCGGTTTCCAAAGAATTAATCCGTCTTTCGGGTCAATTCCGTGATATTTCAGTTGGCTTTCAACTGCATATTTATCACTTGGAAAAGCATCGCTTTCAACCACAATTTTATATTTCGTTTTTGTGGGTTGAAAAAAGGAAACCATCATTAAGTGAAGGTTTGTTGTCAACGTATTCATTACAACTACTTCCGAAGGTTTCGCGCCAACGATTTTCGCCATATTTTCTGTCAGAAATTCGTGGTAGGGTAGCCAAGGATGTTTGCCTTCCACGTGGCCTTCAACACCTAAATTTGCCCAATCGGCAAGTTCTTCTTTTATATATTTTGAAGTAATTTTGGGTTGCAGCCCAAGGGAATTTCCGCAGAGATAAACAAGTGCTTCACCGGACGTATTTTTTGGAATATGAAACTTGTTTCTGAAAGACGCTAAAGCATCTTCGGCATCTTGTTTTTTTGCGTATTCTAAAGAATTTTGGAACATTGGGTTGTGTTGAATTTTATCGGCTTTTCACAAAAATAGGAATTAAAATTCGTTTAATTGGCTGTTTCTTTTTTAACCGAAATATTACTGAAATACAACTTAAAACCGCCAGTGCTATCCTTATGCATTTTTGCAATTTCAATTCCACTGAAATTTTCATAATCTTCCCAGGTAGTACTCATAGAGGGCGCCTCTGTATTTCCTTTTCTATAGTTCCACTCCTTTATTTTGAAATCGTGGTCGTAGAAAAAATCATAAGCATCGCCAGGGGTATAGCCTCCATCGTTTCCGTAAACAATTGTTAATTGAGCTAAAGTGTCTTTAGAAATTGGCGCAACAGCATTTTCTTTTTCCGAAAAAGTAATTCCTTTATCCCAAAGCAATTGAAAAGGTGCCAGTAGCCAATATTTATCATTAATAAAAGCTGCGTCAGTTTTCATAACAATGCTATCCATTTTTGAACGGTTATAATGTATGGTGTCCGTAGCCGAAATCATTGAAACGGACCCTGTTTTTGACTTCCAAATCCAAGCTCGGTCAAAATGGTTTTCACCGCGATCTACATTGAAAGTGAAAGCTAATTCTGAAACGTCTTTCCAATTTTCATAACCGTTAGCGTTTGCTATTTGATGCCTAATGTCTAAATTTTGAAGAGAATCTTTTTCGTCAATTAATTCAACTTCCGAAGATTTTTGGCTGTTATTGCAGCTCAAAAAAACTAAAAATACGGTCAGGATGGTATAAGAGATTTTCATATTCAGTATGTTTTCTGTAAAAGTAAAGAATACTTTTGGCTTTCATATTTTTTGTATTTTTATTGTGTTGAACTAAGTTAACTCCCCATTGCAATGCGTGTGATAGATAACAAAGAAACAAATAGGTTCGAGGCCGAAGAAGATGGCCATAAAGCTATTATTGAATATTCCGTGCAGCCAGGCATTTTATCATTAAACCACACGGAAGTTCCCAAAGAGCTTGCGGGGCAGGGCATAGCGAGCGAGATGACGGAAAAAGTTTTGCTGCAGATAGAACTTCGCGGTTTGAAAGTGATTCCCGTTTGTCCCTTTATAAAAAAATATATTGATAAACATCCCGAATGGAAATCTATTATAGCAAAGTAAGAAAGTTTAAAAAACCCTTTCAATTATTGTTGAAAGGGTTTTTTTCATAAAATATTTCCATTAAAATTAATCCACTGCGTCTTCTACATCGTCCGCAACGTCTTCAATTTCGTCGCCAACTGTTTTGTTTTCGCGGCAACTTGTAAAGCTTGTAGCCATTAATCCTGCTGCAAATAAAATTAAAAATACTTTTTTCATATTAGATTGTTTGTTTAAGAGTTAATAATTTGTTTGTTGTCTTAAGGTCTGCGTCCAGTTGCCAATCGGTATAAAATACCAATAATTGCCAAGACCAATAAAATGTGAATTAGGCTTCCAACAGCTTCACCGAAACCGAAATAGCCTACGAGCCATCCTATGATAAGGAGTACTACAATTAACCAGATGATGTCACCCATAATGATAGTTTTTTAAAGTTAGTGTCATTAAAACTACGATAAAACCTTTCTTTTATCAATTTATTTAACCCATGTTTAACGAAATTATCAATAAAATATCAAAAATGTTACTAAATGTGTTTTTTGAGTTAATTGGCTATATTTGGGGAAAAAGATGCTAATGAATTATTCCGAAGAATTTGAAACCAACCGAAAAACCTGGAATTCAAAGGTAACTGTGCATGCCAAAAGTGAATTTTACGACTTAGAAAATTTCATCAATGGAAAATCCTCGCTCCATGAATATGAAATTAATGCCTTGGGTGATGTTTCGGGAAAGCGGCTTTTGCATCTTCAGTGCCATTTTGGGCAGGATACCTTGAGTTTTGCGCGAATGGGAGCTAAATGTACGGGTGTAGATATTTCTGATGAAGGAATCAAATTGGCAAAACAATTGAACACCGAGCTAAAACTTGATGCGGACTTTGTTTGCTGCAATGTTTTGGAGACTTCAAAATATGTTTCAGAAAAGTTTGATATTGTTTTTACAAGCTATGGAACGATTGGTTGGTTGCCCGATTTAAAACCGTGGGCGCAGATGATTTCGGAACGGTTAAAACCCGGCGGTTTCTTATATATTGTTGAATTTCATCCCATTGCTTGGATGTTTGATTATACCGTTTCACCTCCAGAGATGAAATATGGCTACCATCAAAAAGATACTATTTATGAAGAATACGAGGGAACCTATGCCGATAAAAACTCAAAAATGGTGAGTAAGGAATACGGCTGGAACCATAGTTTGGGGGAAGTGATTTCTTCACTTTCCGAAGCTGGACTACATATTGCTTACTTAAAAGAGCACGATGCTTCGCCTTATGATATTTTTCCAGGATTAGTTGAAAATGACAAAGGGATGTTTGAGCTTTCAAGCAAAATGTACCCGTTGATTTTTGAAGTGAAGGCAATAAAAAATTCCACACCCGAAGCTGTGGAATTATAATATTTTAAAAATTTAATGAGAATTAATGCGTTGTCTCTTTTTTTAGCAACTCCGGAAATTTCTCCTTAAATCTATTTAATCGCGGAATAGAAACATTTTGAATGTACGGATTATCGGGGTTGTTGCGTTCGTAGTTTTGATGATACGCCTCCGCTTTCCAAAATTTTTGAAAAGGCAAAACCTGCGCGGCAACTTTATCTCCGCCTAGTTGTTTGTTTAAGGTAGCCACTTTTTCATCAATAATTTTCTTTTCTTCATCGTTTTGATAGAAAATTATCGAACGATAGGATTTGCCGTGGTCAGGACCTTGGCCGTTTATTTGGGTTACATTTTGTGAGCCAAAATACACATCAACCAATTGGCTAAAACTTACAATTTCTGGATCGTAAATAACCTCAACGCCTTCAGCATGATCGGCGTGATTTTGATAGGTAGGATTCTTGCTATCGCCCCCGCTATAGCCAGAAATAGCTTCCTTAACGCCATTTACGCTTTCATAAATAGCTTCCACACACCAAAAACAACCACTTGCAAAATATGCTTTTTTTAAACCATTTTCAGTTTCAGTCTGTACGGGGATTTGCTCTTTTTGAGCCAAGGCCTCTGCTTGTTTATTACTTTCATTTGAAGGCTTGCAAGCGCCTTGAAGTGAGAAAAGAAAAATACTGGCAATAAGGAATGTGACTTTTTTCATAGAAATCATTTTTTAGGAATTGGTCTTACGTAAATGAAAAACCTTGCATTTAAAGTACAAAAAAAGCCTCCACATAATGTGAAGGCTTTGTTATAATTGAAGGTTATTTTTATTTAAGCTTTGCAAACTTAGCTTCCATTTTCTCTCGCTCTTCGGCAGCTAAATCTGGATCAACCAAGATACGGCCACTGTGCTCATCTGTAATAATTTTTTTGCGGCCTGCAATCTCCATTTGCACCTGTGGTGGAATGGTGAAGAAAGAACCGCCGGAAGCACCACGCTCCACGGCAACTACAGCCAAGCCATTTTTAACATTCGTGCGAATGCGCTTGTATGCCTTTATAAGACGTGGCTCAATTTGAGTCTCAAAATTTTCAGACTCCTTGATTAGGGTCTGCTCTTCTTTCTCGGTTTCTTTCAGGATTTCGTCAAGCTCGTTCTGTTTGTGCTTCAAATGCTCTGAGCGCTCGTCAAAACGTGCTTTTGTATCTTCGATTACTTGATTTTTCTGCTCTATTTGTGCGCGATATTCTTTGATGTTTTTCTCTGCAAGCTGAATTTCAAGCTCTTGAAATTCAACTTCCTTACTTAAAGAGTTGTATTCACGATTGTTGCGAACGTTGTCCTGTTGAGCAGTATATTTTTTGATGAGCGCTTTAGACTCTTCAATGTTGTTCTTCTTTTCCTTGATTTGGTCTTCAATTACCTCAAGGTCTGCCTTAAGCTTTTCCAAACGGGTGTTCATTCCTGCCACCTCGTCCTCAAGATCTTCAACTTCCAAAGGAAGTTCGCCACGAACGCTTCTTATTTCATCAATTCTGGAATCAATAAGCTGCAGATCATACAAGGCTCTTAACTTCTCTTCAACAGTAACTTCGGTTTTTGTTGCCATAAATTATAAATAGCTAATAGGATTGGTATTTGTTTGTGATAAAAGGACTGCAAAATTAGTAATTTTTTTCTTAAGGAAAGAATGTAAAAGGTCTTTTGTGTACTGTTCGCTTTCATAATGCCCAATATCTGCCAAAAGCATGGTGTTTTCTGTCTTAAAGAAGTCGTGATATTTAAAATCTGCCGAAATAAATGCATCGGCGCCAGCATTTTTTGCGGCATCTATGGCAAAACTTCCGCTTCCGCCGAGAACTGCAACTCTTTTAATTGATTTGTGAAGCAATGCTGAGTGGCGCACACAATCTGTTTTCATCGTTTTTTTCAGAAATTGCAAGAACTCTTTTTCATCCAGGCCATTTTCCAATTCGCCAATCATCCCCATCCCTAAATGTTGATTCTGGTTTTCAAGTGTGGTTATTTCATAAGCTACCTCCTCATAGGGATGTTCTTCAAACAAAGCTTTTAAAATATTGTTTTGAAGGTGTTTCTCAAAAGTAATCCCAATTTGCGTTTCATCCTCAAAATGGGTTTCGCCTTTTTTCCCGATTACGGGATTGGAGTCTTCATTGCCTTTAAAACTGCCTTTTCCCTCAATATTGAAACTGCAATTTTCATAGTTGCCAATATTGCCGGCACCTACTGCAAAAAGAGCATTTCTAACTTTTTCAGCATCTTTTGAAGGGACAAACGTGATGAGCTTTTTAATGGCTTCAGTTTGGGGAATTAAAACGGCTCTATTCTTCAATCCAAGTTTTTCACAAATTATTGCGTTCACGCCATTCCATGAATTGTCCAGCGCGGTGTGGTTTGAAAATATAGCGATATCGTGCTTTATTGCTTTCTGAACTACACGTTCAACATATGTTTTGCCCGTAATTTTTTTCAATCCCGAGAAAATAATCGGATGAAAGCTAACGATGAGGTTGCAGTTTTTTGCGATGGCTTCATCCACTACGGTTTCTAATGTATCCAGCGTTACCAATATTCCCGAAACAGTTGCATTGGCGTCACCTACCAATAATCCTGTATTGTCAAAACCTTCTGAATAGGATAGCGGTGAGAGCTCTTCAAGGACCGCAATTACTTCTTTTACCTTCATTTTTTTACATTTTCAGTAAAGATAACAGTTTATGGAATTTTCAGTGACTTCTATTTTTATTTTAAAGCAATCCTCAATTTCTGCGGAATTAGTACTTTCGTTCTATGAATTTTCTGCGCAAGTTATTATTTCCTTTTTCACTATTGTACGGTGGCATTACGGCTATTCGAAATTTTCTATATAACAAGGGAATTTTAAAGAGCAAGAAGTATGATTTACCGGTTATTTGTGTGGGAAACCTTTCCACGGGAGGAACCGGAAAGTCCCCAATGATAGAATTGTTGGTTTCCTTTTTAGAACATAAACAGAAAGTTGCGGTTTTAAGCCGCGGTTATAAACGAAAAACTTCAGGCTATCGCGAAGTTTCAATAGTAAATACTGTGGAAGAAGTAGGCGATGAGCCGCTTCAATTCAAAAAGAAATTTCCAGAAATAACAGCTGCAGTATGTGAAGATCGCCGAACTGGAATTGAAAAATTGCAAAGTAAGGCTGATGTAATTTTGCTTGACGATGCCTTTCAGCATAGAAAAGTAAAGGCTTCGCTGAATATATTACTCACTTCTTTTGATAAACTGTATGTGAATGATTGTATGCTTCCCACGGGAAACCTACGCGAGCCAAAATATGGAGCAGAGCGGGCTGATGTGATTGTTGTTACTAAATGTCCCGATGACATTTCCGATTTCACAATGGAAGCCATAAAACGAAAACTGGATCCGAAACCGCATCAGAAAATTTATTTTTCAAAAATCGGATATGCTTCAGAAATAAAAAATCCGAAGGAAAAAAAACCGCTATCATATTTAAAAAACGAAAAATTTCTTTTGGTTACGGGTATTGCGAATCCAAGACCTTTGATAGACTACTTGAAAAAAGAAGGGTTGAACTTTAAAGAAAAATCATTTCCGGATCATCATAATTTTACTTCTTTTGAAATTGACGAATTAAAAAAACATCCTGTAATACTTACTACCGAAAAGGATTTTATGCGACTGCAAGCACTTTCAAAAGTAACGGAAATCTTTTATCTGCCGATTAGGACAGTAATTTTAAATGAAGAAGAGGTTAATTTTAAAAGTAGCATTGAAGTAGTAATAAAAGATAAGAAGTAATTACTTCACCAAAAAATCATTGCTGCGCAGCACTCTGTTTATCTTTTCGAAAAAATCTTCTGCATTGAAGGGTTTGGGGATAAATTCGTTAAAGCCTGCTTTGTAGAAATCCTCCAGATTTTCTTCAATCGTAATTGCGGTCAAAGCAATAATTGGCACTGTTTTATTGAATTCACGGATTTTTTTAGTGGCTTCAATTCCGCTAATTCCTGGCATATGAATGTCCATTAAAATTACATCAAAATCTTGTTCTTTGGCGTGCTTTATAGCGTCCATCCCGTTATCAACCACAGTACATGCCATTTTTTTCTTTTCAAGAATTTTCTTGGTAATCATTTGGTTAATTTTGTTGTCTTCAACAATCATAACTGCCTTGTTTTCAAATATGTCGTTATCCAGTACAACCTCCATATTTTTTGGGTCGGTTATGTTGGTTTCCGACTCGGCGATGTCATAATTTATATTGAACCAAAACTTGGAGCCTTCTCCCAGTTTACTCTCCAAAAATATTTTGCTCCCCATGAGCTCCAGAAGATTTTTCACAATAGAAAGACCAAGGCCCGTGCCGCCATATTTTCGGTTTATTTGAAGCGAACCTTGTGAAAAAGATTCAAAAATTGTGTTTTGTTTCTTCTTGGAAATCCCGTCTCCCGTATCTTCCACTTCAAAATGGACTACTACCTTTTTGGCGGATTTTTCGGCATTTTTAACCCGTACCCAGATATCACCATTTTCGGTAAACTTGATGGAGTTGCTGATAAGGTTAATGAGTATTTGGGAAATCTTTAATGAATCTCCCATTACTTCATTTGGTAAAGTTGGGTCGTATTCGTAATGAACATTGTTGTTTTTGGCCTCCGCAGATTTTTTAAGGGCAATCAACACCCCGTCTATCCGCTTTTTCAGATTGAAGGGCGCTTTTTCAATTTCTACCTTATTTGCCTCTAATTTATTGAGATCGAGAATATTGTTGATTAGCGATAACAGATATTCTCCTGAAAATTTTAATGAATTTAGATGTTCTTTTTGTTCAGGTTTCGGGTCTTCCTCCAAAAGTAGATGTGTTAAACCGGTAACCGTGTACATAGGTGTTCGCAGTTCGTGGGTAATGGTTGAAAGAAATTGTGCCTTAGCCTGCGAAGCTTTTTCTGCATTTTCCTTTGCCTCCTGCAATTCTGTGTTTTTGTCCTGTAGCAGCTCATTTGCTTTTGCTCTTAAATTATTGTTTTTATAAAGCGAAAGCGTCAATAGTGAAAGTATCAGGATTAAGGCAATGCTGAGCCACCCGGTAAGTTTTCCAAAAAACAATGACTTTTCCTGTTTGCTAAGGTCATCCTGTTGGTTTGCAATTATTTCATTCAAATCGCCAATTGCAGATTCTGCTTGAATTCCGCGTTCAATTGCTTTTAAGTGAATTTGGCGTAGCGAATCTTTTCGGTTAAAGTAATATTTAAGCTCTTCCTCTGCTTTGGAATTCATCTTTTCTGCAATCAAAATCTGTGAATTGATTCGATGGCTTTCTACAATATACTTTGTGAAACCTTGTGAATATGAAATTTCAGAGACAGTTTTTAAAAGGTTCCTAGCTTCCTGCAATGGGCGAGGGTATATTTCAGGATTCATTAGTGAAAGCGCATCTGCAGTACTGCTATATGCACCCACTTCTTGATACAATAAACCTTGTTCCTTAAAGCTTTGAGCAGCCGGTTTTAAATATGAAATGGCTTTTTCATAATTACCTAGCCGAATCTCTAGCAGACCTTTGCCATAAAGTACGTTTGCCTTACTTTTTTCATCATTGAGATCGGTATAGATTGAGTCAGCCTTACTTAAGTATTTTTCAGCTATTTCAGTCTTACCATTTGAAACTAGAATAATTCCATAAAGATTATAAGCTTTTGCCAGTTTATAGAAATTTTTATAGGTTTCGCCATTTTCAATTGCTTTTTTTGTTTCATCAACCGCCTTGTCAAAATATTCCAAATTATAGTAAAGCTCTGCAATACTTAATTCTACATCTGGCTTATAACTTCTATATTTCGGGAGCATTGCCAGTTTGTTGGCATCGTTCAGGTTTTTCACCGCTTCCATAAAGTTTTCAGTTTCCAGTGCTTTGCTGGCTGAATACTGCAACTGTTTTATGGTCACAATGGTATCCTTAATTTGCGCTGAAGTGGAATTGCCTGAAACCAGTAAACACAAAATAAGGGGCAAGAAAATCTTGTATTTTAAAATCAGTTGGCGCATTGGTTAGTTTAAAAGGGCAATAAATATAGTTATTTCGCAGAAATTCTATCAATTAAATCTATAATTCTAGATGAATACCCAATTTCATTATCATACCACCCTATTATTTTTACCATCTTTCCTACAACTGAAGTCATTCCCGCATCAAAAATGCATGAATTTGTATTGCCTACAATATCTATGGAAACAATTGGGTCTTCTGTATATTGAAGAATTCCAGCAAGTGAATTTTCCGAAGCATTTTTGAAAGCATTGTTTATCTCTTCAATTGAAACCTCTTTTTTAACGTTTAAGGTTATATCGGTTAATGAACCGTTCGGAACGGGAACACGGATTCCGCAACCGCCAATTACCTCAGAAAGTTCGGGAAATATTTTGGTCAAAGCCTTTGCGGCACCCGTCGTTGTGGGTACGATAGATTGTCCCGCAGCGCGTGCACGCCGTAAGTCCCTATGGGGTTGGTCGTGCAAGCTTTGGTCTGTGGTGTAGGAGTGGACAGTAGTGATATAGGCTTGTTCAATGCCGCAAAGTTCGTTGATTATTTTTAGCATCGGCGCAGCATTATTGGTGGTGCAGGAAGCATTTGAAATAATCAAATCTTCGGGCGAGAGGGTGTTATCATTTACACCCAATACAACAGTTTTTATATCATCCTCCAAAGGCGGCACTGAAAGTATTACCTTTTTTGCTCCGTTTCTTAAATGGTTTTCCAGTTGTTTTTTAGTTTTGAATTTGCCCGTGCATTCCACAACAATGTCAACATTTCCCCAGGAAATATCTTCTATATTTTTTTCCGAAGAAAATTTCACTTTTTTTCCAGCGACCGAAACTTCATTTTCTGTATATTCAATATCTTCCTTTAAAACTCCGTGAATACTGTCGTATTTTAAAAGATGGCTTAATGTTTTGGTATCGGCAAGATCATTTATTGCTATCACTTCTATCGTAGGATGATTGAGCAATAGCCTAAAAACATTCCGGCCAATTCGGCCAAAACCATTGATGCCGACAGTTGTCTTTTTATTCATTTTCTGAAATTAATTAGGTAAGATGCTTTTGTGCCTTATATGAGGATCGAACCAAGGCACCACTTTCCACGTGGCGAAAACCCATTTCCAAACCTATGGTTTCATATTTTTTAAACTGTTCTGGAGTAATAAACTCCTTAACTGGAAGATGTTTTTTTGAAGGCTGTAAATACTGCCCAATAGTCAATACATCCAGCCCAACGTTGCGTAAATCTTTCATAGTCTGGATCACTTCTTCTTCCATTTCTCCCAAACCGAGCATGATCCCACTTTTTGTGCGCAGTTTACCGGTATGTTTCAAATAGTTCAAAACTTCAAGACTGCGTTCGTATTTCGCCTGTATTCTTACCTCGCGCGTCAACCGTTTTACCGTTTCCATATTGTGGCTCACAATTTCGGGCCGCACGGCTATTATGCGGTCTATGTTTCGGGTGTTGCCCTGAAAATCTGGAATTAAAGTTTCCAAAGTAGTCTCTGGATTCATCCGGCGAATCGCTTTCACGGTTTCGGCCCAAATAATAGAGCCCATATCCTTCAAATCATCACGGTCAACAGAGGTTATAACCGCGTGCTTTATATTCATCAATTTAATGGAGCGCGCAACTTTTTCAGGCTCGTCCCAATCTATGGTTTCGGGACGTCCGGTTTTCACCCCGCAGAAACCGCAGGATCGGGTACAGATGTTTCCCAAAATCATAAAGGTGGCCGTGCCCTCGCCCCAGCATTCGCCCATATTTGGGCAGCTACCGGAAGTGCAGATGGTGTGCAGTTTATATTTTTCAACCACGCCACGCAGCTCAGTATATTTTTTTCCCGTGGGAAGCTTAACGCGAATCCATTTTGGTTTTGGTGCGGGCTTTTGAATTTCCAAAGTTTCTGTGCTCATAAGGGTAACAAAAGTACGAAAAAAAGCCCCCTAACCCCCAAATGGAAAACTCCATTTTTTTTTGAATTTGGAACTTGATTTTTTTAGTATTTGTAATAACTAATCTTGCTGCGTAATGATTTCAGCTAGCAGTTTTCGCGCCCGAAGCAGTCTAACCTTTACGTTGTTTAATGGCTCTTCCAATGTTTCGGAGATTTCATTATAACTCATTTCCTGAAAATACCGCAGGTTTATTACTTCCTGATAATGCGGTTTTAGTTGTTTTATGTAACGTAAAAGTTCAGCCAAGTTTTGCTCCCTAATCAATTTATCTTCCGGAGTGGGCGAGTGGTCCGCAATTTTCTGGACCTGCTCGTTGGAAGCATCTGTAGTATTTGAATAGATAGAGGCGTTTTTTTTACGCGTTTTGTCTATTTGGATGTTTTTTGAAATGGTAATAAGCCACGTTGAAAAAGTATAGTTTTCGTCAAAAGTTTCAATTTTGTCAAAAGCCTTAGCAAAAGTTTCGATGGTAATATCCTCTGCTTCGTGCTCGTTACGCACTCTTTTCATTTGAAAACCGAACACTTCGTTCCAAAAATAATCTAACAGAAACTTGAAAGCGCCCTGTTTGCCTTTTTTTGCTTTTTCAATATGTAGTGCTATTTCTTCCGAAGTTATTTCCATCGCGAGTTTTTTTCGCCGCTGTTGGAAATAAAGATACTTAATTGTGTGAAGACTAAAAACAATTCATAAAAAGGAATAAACAGTACCAAATCCTGTTCCTTTAGTTTTTTTGCGGCATTTCCAATTATAATATACTGAAAAACAAGGCGTATAAAAATTACGGCCAAACCAAAATACCAGAATTCCGTAAACATTGTGGCTATTGCCAATATCCAAAAAAATAAATTACTTAGGTAATAGGCCCCTAAAAGAATGCGGTGTTTGGGTTTATAGAGTTTAGCAGTGGAGTAGTGCCTCTTTTTTTGAAGGAGCCATTTTTTCTTTTTCTTCTTCGGAAGTGAATAAGTAAATGCTTTTGCATCTGTACATATAGCAACATTTTTTGCAGTGGCGGCTTCGTTCACAAAAAGGTCATCATCGCCAGAAGGTATTTTGATGTGGCTCATAAAGCCATTGTTGTCATAATATAGGTTGCTGGTGTAAGCTAAATTGCGGCCCACGCCCATATACGGGTTTCCAGCCTTGGCGTAGGAGAAATATTGAACTGCCGTCATTAAAGTTTCAAAACGGATCATTTTGTTCAAAAATCCGGACTGTTTTTCATAAGCACCGTAGCCAAGAATCAACTGCTTTTCATCAGAAAATTTTGAAGCCATTGTGGCCAACCAATCATCGGAAGCTGGGTAACAGTCGGCATCCGTGAAAACCAATCGCGTGTTTTTTGCGCGTTTTATTCCTAAAGTGAGGGCATATTTTTTATTGGCCCAAAAGGCTTCGTTGTTTTTCACGTTTACAATTTGTATTCGGGGGTCGTTCTGGGCAAAGCTTTCCATCACCTCCAAGGTTTCGTCAACCGAGGCGTCGTTTATAAGAATGATTTCAAAGTTTGAATAATGCTGTTGTTGCCAAAGCGGAATGTTTTTCTGAAGATTTTCAGCTTCGTTTTTGGCACATATTATAAGGGAAACCGGATAATTTTCCGAAGTAATTTTTTCTGAAGTTTTTAAAAATGAAAATTTCGAAAAGAGAAGGTAATAAGCACAGTTAATCAACGCGACCGCGCCGAAAACGTAAAGTAGCACCATAGGGATTTACGATTGTAATTTTGTGAATAAGAGTGAAATTTTAATTAACAATTGGAAGTTGCCTCTATTTTGTGGGTGTCTTCTTTACAAGAATCAAATTGATCTGGGGTCTTTCCACAGAAACCGCACGATTCACCTTCTTTATTTAAAAAAGGGCTTTGGCTGGCACAGGTTCCGGCAAATTTCCCGTCCTTTTTGGCCCACAATTTTATGGCAATACCGGCAACGGCAAGTAATAATAAAGCTAATGTGATAAGTAAAAGTTTCATCTCAAATATTTAGGTTGCAAAAATACAATCTTTCTTTTTGTTCTGCTCAGATTTTAAGTATTTTTAGCCTCAATTTTAAATAATTTAACGATGCTAAAACCTACAAGTTTTTTGATACTTTCCATAATTGTCCTTCTCAATTTTTCCTGTAAAAATGACACTCAAAATTCAGATAAGATAGAATCTGAAAATGTGGCTGTTGATACTGTGTCAGAACTGCCAAGGAATAGGGCTGCCAAAAAAGATTTGACACCGCAGGATATTGCGGTTATTAAAAGTGTGATGGCTCGTGTTATGAATGATGGGTATCTAAAAAGATTTGCAAGTTACCTTGTTACTGCAGAATTGACGGATCTGCTTTCCAATGAAGATGGTCCCTTCACTGTTTTTGGTCCTACCGATGCCGCTATCGAGTCCTTATCTGCTGAAAAGAGGAAGTTTTATTCAAATCCGGAAAACAAAGCGCAATTGATAGAAATGCTGAAATCGCATATTGTGGTAGGAAATTTCGACAAAACAACTTTGATGCAAACCATCGATAAAGGCGGCAAAGCCAAATTGAAAACGTTGGCCGGTATTACTTTAATGGTTACAAAATCTGGTGAAGAACTTATTGTCGCAGATGGAAAAGGTGCAACAGCAAAAGTGATTAAAGGCAGTGTAGAAGGGTCAAATGGTTCGGTTTACGTTGTGGATGCTTTGCTGAATGCAAATTAAAAAACGTTTACTTCCGGTTCAATAAAGATGCCGGTCATTTCCTTTACCTTTTTTTGGATTTCCATAGCGAGTTGCCAAATTTGCTTTCCGCTCGCGTTGCCATAATTCACAAGAACCAAGGCTTGGTTTTTATGTATTCCCGCATCACCAAAACGTTGGCCTTTAAAACCAGCTTTTTCGATGAGCCACCCGGCGGGAATCTTAAATTCCGTAGGCGAAACCTCATAAAAAGGAGCCTCCGGAAAATTTCTTCTAAATTCCTGAAATGTTTCAGCATCAACAACTGGATTTTTGAAAAAACTGCCACTGTTGCCCAATACCTTCGGGTCTGGAAGTTTTGATTGGCGAATAGCGATAACCGCTTCTGAAACGTCTTTAATTGTGGGGGTTTCGATTTTTTTATCGTTCAGGACTTTCTGAATATCACCGTATGAAATACTGGTTTTGTGGTCTTTTTTTGTCAACCGAAATGTAACGCTGGTAATTATGTATTTTCCTTTCGCTTCATTTTTGAAGATGGAATTTCGGTATTCAAAAGCGCATTCATCCTTTGTGAATTCCCGCTCTTGTAAAGTTTCAATTTCAACAGTATTGCAGCTTACAAAAGTATCTTTGAGCTCCACCCCGTAAGCGCCAATATTTTGAATAGGAGCCGTACCTACATTCCCGGGAATAAGTGAAAGGTTTTCCAAACCGCCAAAATCGTTCGCAATGCAATATTGAACAAATTCGTGCCAGTTTTCCCCAGCCATTACTTTTACAAAAACCTCGGTATCGGTTTCTTTTAGGATTTCAATTCCTTTTAAATTTATGTGAAGTACAAAAGCATCCAAATCGCCTGTAAGAAGCATATTGCTTCCGCCACCTAAAATGAAAAGATTTTTGGAAGTTTTCTCTGAAAGCGCCTGTTTTAATTCTTCAATGCTTTCAACCGAAACAAAATAACGGGCGTTGCAATCTATGCCAAATGTATTGTGGTTTTTAAGCGATTTGTTTTCGTCAACCCGCATTAATCCTTATATTTTTGAAGCGCAATTTTTAGAATTTCAACCGCTCTAATAAGGCTTTCCTTTTTCAAAACATACGCAATTCGTACTTGATTGAGACCAACTCCGGGACTGGAATAGAAGCCTGCGGCAGGAGCTACCATAATGGTTTCGCCGTTATCATCAAATTCTTCCAAAAGCCATTGTGCAAAGGCATCACTGTTTTTTACAGGTAGTTGAACAATGCAATAAAAAGCTCCTTTCGGCTCGCCCACTTGCACGCCCGGAATGGCTTTTAGTGCGGCAACCAATGTATTTCTTCTATCTTGATATTCGGAAATTACTTCGTCAAAATAACTTTGGGGAGTCTGCAAAGCAGCCTCACTTGCAATTTGTGCAAAAGTTGGAGGGCTTAATCGGGCCTGTGCAAATTTTAAAGCTGTTGCAATAACTTGTTTGTTTTTTGAAACCAAACAACCAATGCGTGCCCCGCACATACTGTATCTTTTTGAAACCGAATCGATGATGATTCCGTTTTCGGCCAAGCTATCTTCTTCAAGAATTGAATAATGTTTGTAGCCGTCATAGGTAAACTCGCGATACACTTCATCTGCAACCAAGAATAAATCATGTTTTTTTACAATTTTGGCCAAGGTCTGTATTTCTTCTTTAGAATAGAGGTACCCTGTAGGATTTCCGGGGTTGCAGATAAGGATAGCCTTGGTTTTTGGAGTAATAAGTTTTTCAAATTCTGAAATTGGAGGCAATGCAAAATTGTCTTCAATCTTTGAAATAACGGGCACGATTTTTACGTCAGATGCTGTTGCAAAACCGTTGTAATTCGCGTAAAAGGGTTCAGGAATAATTATTTCATCTCCCGCATCGGCAATGCTGCCCATTGCAAATAACAGTGCTTCACTACCGCCGGTCGTGACTATAATGTCATTTGCCTCAACTGGGATGTTGTTCTTTTTGTAATAATTAGCAATTTTTTCACGGTATTCCTGTGAACCTTCAGAGCGGGTATAAGCAAGAATTTCCAAATGGTGGTGCGCCACAGCATCCATAGCAATCTCAGGCGATTTTATATCGGGCTGGCCTATGTTAAGGTGGTAAACGGTTTTGTTTGCTTTATAGGCTTTTTCGGCGTAGGGAACCAGCTTTCTAATAGGTGATTCCGGCATGTTTTTCCCTTTGTGTGAAACTGTCGGCATAGTGAATTTGTTTATGGCAAAGTTGCAAAATATATTTTATAAAATCACTCTGCCCGAAACAACATTCGGCTTTTTTTTATATCTTCAAGTGTTTTCAAAGAAACTATTAAAATTTTGCATAAAGCCTTTGTATTTCTCTTCTTTTTTTGTTTTTCAGCTGTTTTGGGGGCGCAAACAGGGTTTTTTCTTCAGTCAGATAAAAAGAGGGATAAAATACCTTTTAAGCTTGTAAACAATCTACCGATTATTCAAATAGAAATCAACGGTACCCCACTTTCATTTATTCTGGATACTGGGGTGAAATCTACTATTTTATTTAGTTTAGAAGAAGCAGACAGTCTCCAGCTCCGAAATACCACTCCGGTTATGCTCCAGGGCCTTGGTGCGGGAGGGGCGGTAGAGGCTTTAAGAAGTTTGAACAATAAAGTAAAAGTGGGTAGTGCCATAGATAACGACCATGACCTTTACATAATTTTTGACAGTACACTTAACTTTTCGCCCCGAATGGGCATACCGGTTCACGGTATTTTGGGAAATGAATTTTTTCAGAATTTTATTGTGAAAATCAATTATGCGGCGGAAGTTATAACTGTATATAATCCCAAGAAATACAGTTTAAAGCCGTGCAAAAAATGTGAGGATTTGCCATTAAACTTTGTAGGAGGTAAACCTTATATCTCTCTACAAGTTGAAACTAAAAACGCTATGGAAGAAGTAACGCTTTTGGTAGATTCTGGATCCAGCGATGTAATGTGGCTTTTTGACAAGGCCGATTTCATCAAAGAGTCTCCTCCAAATTATTTTAAGGATTTTTTGGGCTTAGGGCTGAGTGGCAATATTTTCGGAAAACGCACGAGAATTCCAAGGCTATCTGTGGGCAGTTTTAATTTAAATGAAGTTAACACATCTTTTCCTGAAGAGGAGGCAATTCTCAAAGCACGCAATTATGAAGAACGCGACGGTAGCGTTGGGGGAGGGTTTTTAAGTAGGTTTACGGTTACATTTGATTATACAAATAAGATAGTTCGCTTTAAAAAAAACCGAAAATTTAAAGAACCTTTTAATTATAATATGAGTGGTATTACTTTGGAACACGAAGGTCTTGAACTTGTAAAGGAAGAGCGACAGGCAAGTGTGAATACCAATAGGATGAACCAAAATGAAAGCCTTACCGTCAATAGCATTTCCATTACAACTGAGGTGCATTTTTCCTTAGTTCCAAAATATGTTGTGGCTGATGTTCGCGAAGGTTCGCCTGCTGCGATTGCAGGCGTTATAAAAGGGGATGAGGTTTTAACTATAAACGGTAAGCCTTGCTATCAGTATAAACTTTATGAATTGATTGAGATGTTTTCTTCAGATGAAGGCAAAAAAATTTCGCTAGAAATTAAAAGAGGCGATTATATAAACAAATTCAAGTTCAATCTGAAAAGTGTATTCTAAAAAAAAAGTCCGGTTGAATTTTTACTTCAACCGGACTTTTTATTAATTGTAATTTTTTTTAGCTTTTTTCTAGAACGCTTGTTGAGTCGCTCATTACTTCGCCTTTTATTTTTAAGGCTACCATTGGTTCGCTGGCATTGGAATAAACTGTAACCGTTTTTCTGATTGGGCCAACACGGTTAGTGTCATATTTAACCTCAATGGTGCTACTTGCCCCTGGGGCGATAGGACCATTAGGTTTTTTTGGAACAGTACAGCCACAGCTGGACTTTACATCACTAATAATAAGCGGGGCATCGCCAGTGTTAGTGAACTCAAATACGCGAACGCCGTCACTGCCTTTGGCGATAGTACCGTAATCCACAGTATCTTCCTTGAAACTGATTTTTGCTTGCTGTGCCTGGGCGGTAAAACCGATAAGGGCAACAAGAGCCATAAGAGCTAATTTTTTCATGATTTTATGTTTTTAATGATTGCTAAAGTATATAACTTTTGAACAACAAGCAAAATAACTTATTCACTTTTATTATCCTTTAGATATAATTACTTTTGCAACTCATTACACAAATACCAGACCAAAGTATGGCTTTAGAGGCAAAATACAATGCAAAACAGACTGAAAACAAATGGTATAGCTACTGGATGGAGAATAAATATTTCCATTCTGAGGTGGACGAAAGAACGCCATACACCATCGTCATCCCGCCACCAAATGTTACAGGTGTACTTCATATGGGCCACATGCTCAATAATACCCTGCAGGATGTTTTGATTCGCCGTGCCCGTTTGCAGGGCTTTAATGCTTGCTGGGTACCGGGCACGGACCACGCTTCTATTGCTACCGAGGCAAAAGTTGTAGCCAAATTAAAAACCGAAGGCATTGACAAAGCAAACCTTTCCCGCGAGGAATTTTTGGAACACGCTTGGGAATGGACCCACAAGCACGGTGGGATTATTTTAGAGCAGTTGAAGAAACTCGGCGCCTCCTGCGATTGGGAACGAACCAAGTTTACCATGGATGAAGATATGTCAGCTTCGGTGATAAAGGTATTCGTTGATCTGTACCGAAAAGGAAACATTTACCGCGGCTACCGAATGGTAAATTGGGACCCACAGGCAAAGACCACCCTTTCTGACGAAGAAGTTATTTACGAAGAAAAACAAGGCAATCTCTATTACTTAAACTATAAAATTGAAGGTAGCGATGAAACTTTAACCATTGCCACCACGCGACCGGAAACCATTTTGGGTGACACCGCCATCTGCATAAATCCAAATGACGAGCGTTTTGCGCACCTTCGTGGCAAAAAAGCCATCGTTCCAGTTTGCGACCGTGTAATTCCAATCATTGAAGACGAATATGTTGATGTGGAATTCGGAACAGGGTGTCTAAAAGTTACACCTGCCCACGATGAGAATGACAAAATGCTTGGCGATAAGCACAACCTTGAAATTGTAGATATCCTGAATGACGATGGAACGTTAAACAGTTTTGGCCTTCATTACGAGGGGAAAGACCGTTTTGTGGTTCGAAAGGAAATTGTAAAGGAACTTGAAGCAATGGGCGTGGTTTCAAAAATTGAAACACATATGCACAAGGTTGGAACCAGTGAAAGAACCGGCGCTGTGATAGAACCAAAACTGAGCGATCAGTGGTTTCTTAAGATGAAGGAACTTGCGCAACCTGCCTTGGATGCCGTGCTTGAAAAAGACGTAAACTTAGTTCCCGAAAAGTTCGTTAACACTTATCGTCACTGGATGGAAAACGTTCGCGATTGGAACATATCGCGCCAATTGTGGTGGGGACAGCAGATTCCTGCCTATTTCTATGGCGACGGGAAAGAGGATTTTGTAGTTGCTGAAAATATTGAAGAAGCCCTAATACTCGCAAAGGAGAAAACTGACAACCCAAAACTGACAACTGAAAACCTAAAACAGGATCCTGATGCACTGGACACTTGGTTTTCTTCTTGGCTTTGGCCTATCAGTGTTTTTAACGGAATCTTAGAGCCGGATAACAAAGAAATAAACTACTATTATCCAACCAACGACCTCGTAACCGCGCCCGAAATTCTTTTCTTTTGGGTAGCCAGAATGATCATTGCAGGTTATGAATACAGAAACGAAAAGCCATTCACAAATGTGTACCTAACAGGAATTGTTCGTGACAAGCAGCGAAGAAAGATGAGTAAATCCTTAGGCAATTCCCCAGATCCTATAGATTTGATGGATACCTACGGAGCCGACGGCGTACGCGTGGGGATGCTTTTGAGCTCACCAGCGGGGAACGATTTAATGTTTGACGAAGACCTTTGCAAACAGGGAAGTGCCTTTGTAAACAAAATCTGGAATGCATATCGTTTGATTGATGGCTGGGAAGTTGATTTGGAAAAGGATCAATCCCAAAGCGATATCATAGCCCTAAAATGGTACTGCAGCAAATTCCAAAAAACGCTTACCGAAATTGAAGATTACTACAACAAATACCGAATCAGCGATGCGTTGATGGCAACCTACAAATTGGTTTGGGACGATTTCTGTTCATGGCTTTTGGAAATGGTAAAACCACCTTTCGGCGAAAAGATTTCAGAAAAAACCTATTTGGAAGTAATTTCCGTTTTGGAGGATAATTTGAAGATATTACACCCTTTCGTACCATTCATTTCAGAAGAAATATGGCAGCACATTACCCAGCGCGACACTTCCGAAGCACTGATAATTGCTGAATGGCCAAAACAGCAAGCTTTTGACGAAAAAATAATTAAAGATTTCGAATTTGCATCTGAAGTGATCTCCGGAATTAGAACCATTCGCAAAGAGAAGAATATTTCCTTTAAAGATACAATCAAGCTTTCGGTTCTTAATAATGACATTGCCTCAAATGAGTTTGATGCTGTAATTGCAAAACTGGGGAACATTTCAGAATTAAATTACATTTCAGAAAAACTGGAGGGAGCGCTCACTTTCCGCGTAAAGAGCAACGAATACTTCATCCCAATCTCGGGTGCTATAAACGTGGAGGAAGAGATAGCAAAGCTTTCCGAAGAATTGAAATACACAGAAGGTTTCCTAAAAAGTGTGCAAGGCAAACTGAAGAACGAACGTTTTGTGAGCGGCGCTCCGGAACAAGTGGTTGCTTTGGAAAGACAAAAAGAAGCAGATGCGCTTGCAAAGATTGAAACTTTAAAAACCAGTTTGGCGGGACTGAAATAAAATTTAAACACGTTAAAATCTCTTAATTTATTTTAAATCGAGGTTAATTTGTTCATTTTCAATAGCATTTGACTTTAACTTGCTTCAAAACAAAATAATCATGGATCAAGCAAAGTTTGAACAAATGCAAGGGATGCTTCACAAACTGGAAGACATCAAGAACAGCCAAAAAAGTATTATTGACAAAATTAACCACGTGATTACTGATCTTTTTCAGCACTCGGATAAAGACCTTGAAAAGGCGATGGAGGGTGCACATGAGCGTGCTTCAGAAAACGTGGATAAAATCCGCGAAGCAATAGAGGAGTACGAAATAAAATTCAATAAGGCACAGCAAGCCTAATTACTTTCTGTACAAAAAGTATTGATTTACGGCTTCAATGTAAAGTTGTTTGGCCTCATCTTCAGTAAGGCCTCGCGTTTGGAAAAGTGCATTGGTCTTAAATGCCGAGATATGGGGCTTGCCACCACTGGGAGTATCGGCATCATTCGTTGCGCGCTTATAGTATGCATACAGGCGCAATAAAACATCTGCCGGAAATGGATCCGTGTGTTCATTTATGCTCTTCACGGCATTCTTAAAGGCTATGTCAAGCTCTTCTGAGGTCATTATTTCTCTGCGATTATTGAAATTCCGCCTTTTACTTTTTGGTCAAGGGTTACCTTTATTTTTGCGTCAAGTGGAAGAAATATATCTACACGCGAGCCAAATTTTATAAAACCACTGTCTGAAGCTTGCTCCACTTCTTGGTTTATTTCGGCATAGTTTACAATTCGTTTGGCCATTGCTCCGGCAATTTGACGGAACAAAACATCTCCAAAAACATCATTATTTACCACAACAGTAGTACGTTCGTTTTCTTCGGAAGATTTAGGATGCCACGCCACTAAAAATTTTCCTGGATGGTATTTGCTGTAAACCACTTTTCCGCCAATGGGATACCGAGTTACATGAACGTTTATAGGGCTCATAAAAACAGATACCTGCAATCTTTTATCGTTGAAATATTCCTTTTCAAAAACCTCTTCTATTACAACAACTTTTCCATCTACGGATGAAAGTACTTGTTGTGGGTTCACCAAAAAGTTCCGCTTTGGATTTCTGAAAAACTGTAACACCAAGAGCAAAAGAATAATTAGCGATATGATAATTCCACCGCGAATAGTTGGATTACCCACAAAAACATTTGCCAAAAGGCTAAGCCCGATAACAATTACCAGTGCTATAAATATAATTTTGAAACCTTCTTTATGAAACATTGTCAACTATTAATAAAAATGCATAAACAAACGGACTGGCATAAATTATACTATCCAGTCTGTCATATAACCCGCCGTGGCCCGGCATAATAATCCCGCTATCCTTAACACCTGCCTGCCTTTTAAATTTTGATTGAATTAAATCGCCAATTGTACCAAATATAGATACAATTATGGCCATAACTATCCAAACCCACATTGGGTACTTCTCGGCGTCCAGTGGACTGTAATTTTCCAATACATTAAAGATAACAATTCCTGCCAAAAGAGCGCCCAGCATGCCACCTACAAAACCTTCAACGGTCTTTTTTGGTGAAATGCGTTCCAACAGTTTATTTTTTCCAAATTTTGATCCAATGAGATAGGCAAACGTATCGTTGCTCCAAACCAATATAAAAACGGCAACGATTAATTCTGGCATAAACTTGCCGTCAATATTCATCACGGGAATAAGGGTAAGAAATACAAAACCACTAATAATATAGAATATGACTGTAATGTATTTTTTCTTTTGGAACATTGGGATTTTGCTCGTCCAGAGTACATCCTTCAAAAGATAAAGGTTCACAAAACCACTCAATATTAAAAAGAGATACACTGCATTATCGGCAAAAACGTTATAGCTTAAAAAGTAAAAACTCGCAGCAAGTAGAAAATATGCAAGATAACTGGTAAGGTGAACCAGTTTTAGATACTCACTTAAAGTGATAACTGCAAGTACAAAGAAAAGCCCCATAAACCATTCACGCGAAGTAAACATTGCAAAAATGATGATCGAAATGTATAATACGCCCGAAATGGTACGCACGAGAATTTCCTTCATATTATAAGTCTTCCAGTAGCAACAAATATAGGTTTTTTGTGCTACTTCCATAACTCATAAAATCCTTTTCTTTTTCGGTTTCAAAGTCTTGAATGGTAGTAATGTTACTAGGAATGTAACTGGAACTTTGGTTCTTTATATTTCTCAGACCTTCACTAATAGTATCTACAATCTGGCTTGTGGTGGCAAAAATGATAAAATTTGAGGGAAGTTCCTTCAGTTTCTTTTCTTTAATTTGATTTGATGAAAGTAAAATGGAACCGTTATTCGAGACCAAAGATTCGCAAGTGGAAAGAAAAAATTTTGAATTGGTATTTTTCGTAAAGTTGAGGTTAAAACCATCAAATTTTTCTGAAAGCATTTGGTTCACACAAAACACGTCCTGTTCATACCAATCGTTTTCAATCATTATATTGTCAAACGCCTCTGTTATCTCTTCCCAGTTTTCACAATAAATAAATTTGCCGCCGTTGTTTTTGAAATTATAGGTGAATTTTTCGTCAATCGGAAGTTTCTGTTCAGGGTAATAACTGCTGTGCTCGGCTTTTTCGGCTTTTTTAGCCTTCTCTTCCGATTTTTTGTAATTAGGGTTTAAAAGTCTTTTGAATAGACTCATTAATAATGAATTGAGGAGTTCATATATGCGTTAAACTTCAAATATATAAAATCTATATTGAAGTATTGTTACGTGCAAAACAAAGTTTATAGACAATACCAAAAAGGGCAACATTAGCTTGTTGCCACTCTTGGTGCTTCTTCTGGCTTTTCGAACGGACGATCGCCAAATATTTTTTGCAGATTGTCCTTAAATATTACTTCTTTTTCAAGTAGTACGTTTGCCAATTCGGTTAATTTGTCTTTGTTTTCTTCCAAAAGTTTAACAGCACGTTGGTACTGACTTTCAATAAGTGCTGAAATTTCCTTATCGATCAATTCAGCAGTTTTCTCACTGTATGGTTTAGAGAAGTTGTATTCAGACTGGCCGCTGCTGTCGTAATAGGTAAGGTTTCCTATTTTATCATTCAAGCCGTATATGGTGACCATTGCACGAGCCTGTTTTGTTACTTTTTCAAGATCGCTCAATGCTCCGGTTGAAATTCTGTTAAAGATTACCTTTTCGGCAGCACGACCACCTAATGCGGCACACATTTCATCAAGCATTTGCTCAGGGTGGATTATCAATCTTTCTTCAGGTAAATACCAAGCGGCGCCCAAAGACTGTCCGCGAGGCACGATAGTTACTTTAACTAGTGGCGCAGCGTGCTCCAGCATCCAACTTACAGTTGCGTGGCCAGCTTCATGGAAGGCAATGGCGCGTTTTTCGTCCATTGTCATTATTTTATTTTTCTTTTCCAATCCACCTACTATTCTGTCTACGGCATCCAAAAAGTCTTGTCTTCCCACAGACTTTTTTCCGTTTCGAGCGGCAATAAGTGCTGCTTCGTTACAAACATTTGCAATATCAGCTCCAGAGAATCCTGGAGTTTGTTTGGAAAGAAAGTCGGTATCTAAATCATCATCTTTTTTGATAGGGCGCAAATGCACTTCAAATATTTCTTTGCGTTCACGCACGTCCGGCAGGTCTACATATATCTGTCTGTCAAAGCGTCCGGCACGCATTAAGGCTTTATCCAAAACATCTGCACGGTTTGTTGCGGCAAGTACAATTACGTTTGTATTTGTGCCAAAACCGTCCATTTCGGTAAGCAGTTGGTTCAATGTATTTTCACGTTCATCGTTACTTCCAGAGAAGTTGTTCTTTCCACGGGCACGGCCAATGGCATCTATTTCGTCAATAAAAATAATTGCGGGAGACTTGTCTTTTGCCTGTTTGAAAAGATCACGTACACGTGATGCTCCTACACCCACAAACATTTCAACAAAATCTGAACCCGAAAGAGAGAAGAAAGGTACTTTTGCCTCTCCTGCCACAGCTTTTGCCAAAAGGGTTTTACCAGTTCCCGGGGGGCCTACTAACAAAGCTCCTTTTGGTATTTTACCTCCCAGGGAAGTATATTTTTCAGGTTGTTTCAGAAAATCTACAATTTCCTGAACTTCCTCTTTAGCGCCTTCCAGTCCGGCAACATCTTTAAAAGTTGTTTTTACATCTGTTTTTTCGTCAAAAAGCTTTGCCTTTGATTTTCCGATGTTGAAAAGTTGTCCACCGGCTCCGCCACCCGCGCCCGAAGACATTCTGCGCATAATGAAAATCCAAATGGCAATAATGATGACAAACGGCAAAATACCCATTAAAATATCGCCCCAAACATTATTGTCTGTTTCAAAATTTAAGGGAGTGGTTAAACCGTTGTCAGCCTTTATCTGTTGGAAATCTTCTTGAAATAGTTGAAGATCACCAAATTCAAACTGATAATCTGGGTCATTTGGACCAGGTGCCAAAAATGATGGCGTATTTCCTTTTTTGGAATGAACTTCTTTCTCCTTGGCAGCATCAGTAAGATAAACTTTGGCAATTTTTTTATTGATTACGTCTACTTTTTCGACGTCGCCATTTTTCAAAAATTCCTCAAACTTTGCTTGATTTGTTTTTTCAGGTTGTGACCAACTTCCGCCACCAAAAATCTGGATGCCAAAAAACAACAGTATTATTGCTGCATAAACCCAATAATAATTGGGTTTCGGTCGTTTTGATTCACTCTTCTTATTTTTATTTTCTTCGGCCATATGGCAATTTTCTTTTTAGTGTGTTGTTTCTATTTTAACCGATTTTGCATCGCCCCAAAGACCTTCAATATCATAAAACTCACGGATGTGCTTCTGGAATACGTGTACCACAACGTGTACATAATCCATAAGTACCCATTCCGAATTGTCGCTGCCTTCAACGTGCCACGGCTTTTCCTTAAGTGCTTTGCTTACTGATTTTTGAACGGAATTCACAATGGCATTCACCTGTGTGTTACTGGTACCATTGCATATTATAAAATAGTCACAAACGGTATTTTCTATATCTCTTAGGTCAAGAATTTCAATATCATTTCCCTTAACATCTTCAATCCCTCGTATTATTTGAGCAATAAGTTGATCTGTTCCTGCTTGTTTTTTCTGCATTAATTATTTTTCTTTTCTATTGTGCAAAGTTATTACTTTTTTGTTTCTTGAAGCGCCTTAAAGGCGTAATACTAAACATAATTATCGTTTTGAACTTAATCAAACTTAATGCCATCGATTCTACCAATACGTACTTAAAGCAATTGGCAAAAGAAACATGCTTGGAGGACGAAACGGTTGTGATTACAAACCGTCAAATTTCCGGTCGTGGGCAAATGGGCAATGTTTGGCTTTCACGGGAAGGGCAAAGCCTTACTTTCAGTGTCTTTAAAGAGCTAAGTCAACTTCCTGTAGAACGTCAATTCATCATTTCTATGGCAGTATCTTTGGGAATTTTGAAAGCACTCAAAAGTTTGAATGTTCCTAAAATTTCAATAAAATGGCCAAACGACATATTGTCAGCCAATAAAAAAATTGGTGGAATTTTAATTGAAAACGTGTTGGAAGGCAGTAACGTAAAACATACAATAATAGGAATTGGGCTGAATGTAAATGATACCGATTTAACAAAGCTACCGCAGGCAAGTTCATTAAAGCTTCAAACGGGTGAAAACTTCCAATTGGAGGAAGTGCTTGCTACAATTCTGAAAAATATTTTCAAAAATTTAAAAAATCTTCCAGCAGCCGATTTTTCAGAAATGAAACGGACTTACGAAAACAATTTATTTCGAAAAGAAAAGGTTTCGGTTTTTGAAACTCCCGAAGGATTGCGGTTCAACGGAATAATAACGGGCGTTTCAGATATTGGCAAACTTTTGGTGGAAACGGAAAATTATCCCTTGCAAAAATTTCAGATGAAAGAAGTAAAGTTGATTTATTAAACCTGCTCCAAATTTGAAGCCAGTGTATCAATAAACTTTGAAATTGGCCCTTTTACCATCATCGCCATCATCGCGTTGAATTCACCTTCAAAAAGAAGTTCCACTGTTGACGAATTTTCGGAAACCTCTTCAATATTTCCTGTTAACGTAAACGGAATTTTATCGCTGATTGCGCCCAAAACTACTTTGTTTGGCTTTTCAACTTCCTTTACTTCCAGCGCTATTTCGGGCATTCCCTTTAGTGCAAACACAAAAGATTTTTCGCTTAAAACCTCAAATTTGCTGATATTTTCGGGCATCAATGTTTCAAAATTCTTTACATCGGCCAAAAAATCACAAAGTTCGGCTGCGGATTTTTGGGTGGTTACTTTTTTGCTGTTTAGTTTCATTGGGAATATTTTTTATTCTTTATTGCTATATTTATTTAAAATAGTTTCGAGAAATCAATTCTCGAAACTATTTTCTGTTTGACATACATCCTTATAATGCTCAATAAAATTTGGTAAATCAAATATATTAACTTGGTTATTTTCCAAATCTTTTAAAATAATCGGGCAGTTATTAATTATTTCTTTAGCATTTTTTATAAAACGTTTGTTTTTTTCAACTTTGTAAAGTTTAGTACTTCCTTCTTTTAAAAGGTAATAATTAAGTTTTGGTGTTATGCCATGGGCTACTCCATAATCTAAACCGTAATAATATGAATATCGCATTGGAAGGGCTATTTTTTTTCCATTTGGTAAATTCAACGTATCAGAAAGTTTTAGCCGTTTTGTAAATTCTGACCTCCCTTCAAATTTTGCTTGTGCCATCATTTCCCGAATATTTTGTCTGTCAAAATCGGAATAGAAAAGGTCGTCAGAATCAGTAGAATTTATATAAATACTCAAAACATCGTTATAAATCAATTCAACGAAAATTTTAAATTTATTTTGATTATGATTTAAATACTGGAAAATTCTTTCGTTTTCAGTTTCTGGATTGCTTACAATTTTATCAATTAACTCAAAGTCTATTTTTCTAGACTTTTCATTTTCTTCTTTTTTAAATTGCGGTGAAAAAGCCGAGCTGGCCAATCGTAAGAACCCTTTTTCTAAAGTTCCGTCTTTGTAAGCAATCTCACATTTTACGTAAGGTGTTGCCCTTAATTCGTAATCTTGTGAAAAGCAATTAGAAAAAATAAAAAAAGCTGAGACTAAAATAATATTTTTTATCATTTGTTTCATAAATGTGCACAACTACTGCCCACTGCTACTGAACACTGAATACTATTGCCCCCAAACAGAAGGATTCTCCCGCCATTCAGAAAGCAGCGCAGCTTCTTCAGAATTGATATATTTGGATTTTTCGGCCTCTTCCAGCAACATTTCATAATTACTCAGAGTGTTCAGGGTAACATTTGCCTTTTTAAAGTTTTCTTCGGCAGTATCAAAACCGTAACTGAAAATGGCAAGCATTCCTTTCACGTTCGCATTGGCCTCCTTTAAAGCTTCAACGGCCAATAAACTGCTTTTTCCGGTGCTTATAAGGTCTTCTACAACAACAACATTTGTGTTTTTCTCCAAATGCCCTTCAATTTTATTTTGGCGGCCGTGGCCTTTTGCTTCGGGACGCACATAGCAAAAAGGAACGTTTAAATAATCGGCAACCAAAGCGCCAATTCCTATTGCGCCAGTGGCTACACCGGCAATCATTTCGGGCTTTCCGTACAGTTCCTCAATTTGTTTTGCAAGGTTCTCGCGGATGTAATTCCGAATCATCGGATAGGAGAGTGTAATGCGATTGTCGCAGTAAATTGGAGATTTCCATCCCGACGCCCACGTAAAAGGGTTTTGTGGTTGCAATTTTATTGCATTAATTTGCAATAGTAAGGCAGCGGTTTTTTGCGCCGTTTCTTTGTTTAATATCATTGTGCAAATGTATAAAGTTTTTGTAAAAGATATTCCCATTATTCTTTCAACTGAAGAAAATATTGGGGAGCATTACACTACCATTCCTTTAAAACAGGCTCGTTTTAAAAAGTTGGTAAAAAAAATAAACAACGGCGAACTGCTTTATGTTAACCTGTACCACAAAAATGCGGAAAAGCTAGAGCGCTTTCTTCGGAAAAAAATAAAGGTTGTGGAAGCCGCTGGTGGACTGGTCTATAACAGTAAAAAGGAGATTCTTTTTATACGAAGAAACAAAAAATGGGACCTTCCCAAAGGCAAAATTGAAAAAAGTGAAACCCATCGCGAAGCGGCCATTCGTGAAGTGATTGAGGAAACTGGAGTGAAGGATCTTGAGATTCGCGAATTTTTAATGACAACCTATCACGTTTTTACGCGCAATGATAAATTTCGACTTAAAATCACGTATTGGTACGAAATGTTCAGCGATTATGATGGGCCGCTCATTCCTGAGCCCGAAGAGGGCATCAAAAAAGTGAAGTGGAAGGATTTTGAAAAATCGCAAAAGGCCCTGCAGGATTCCTACGAAAATATAAAATTGCTCTTTCCGAAAGAATATTTAACCACCCACCCGAACGATAGGATAACGAAGATGTGATTTTTCATAATAGCGCGATTGCTTGTGAATCCAGTCCAACTGTGCGTACCAGTTATTCCCAAAGGTAGGATCGTTTTTCTTTTTGGTTTCGAATTCTTTTTTAATTGCTGGGTTTTCGTTCAGAAATTTTTCAGCCATATCTTCCCAAACGTAAGGCGAAAAACCTTCTTTTTGCTGAAGGATTGCATCGAAGAAATTCCAATTGAAAAACGAGTCGGGAGCATTTGGTTCCAAAATTTCCAAAAGATAGCGAACGCCCGACTGTTGGGTTTTTACCAAAACATCACCTGCGTTTATTGAAACATTTTCAGTGCTTTTTGTTACTTCAGTTTTATAGTGAATATAGTGTCCTTCAAAAGGATTTTTAACCGTTTCAAAACTTTTTATGTGATAAACTTCTGCTAAAAGGGTAGAGTCGTTTTTGATTTCCGTGAATTCTATATTATTCAGTTTCAGTAGTTCAATAACGTTCCAATAGCCTTTCGGAACAATATATGCTGAAGGAATTATAACGGAGTCCGTCGCCTTAAAATAATTATAATAGGTTACATCTTTGGTAAAAGGTTTGTCGCGGAAATATTTCAAACGCTCAACGCCCGTAATTTTGCTCGGTACCATTTGTCCTTCATAGCCTTTAAACTTCAGTGTTGAAGTTTTTGACGAATCCACTGTCCAGGAAATAGGGTAATAGCTTCCTGCTTTATATTTTTCAAATGAATTTTTTCGAAGGGTTTTAATTCTCTCTGCATCGGTATCGGCGATATTTATAAAACTTTTCATCAACTCGTACGTTCCCTCAACCCTTTGTCTGTAGGGTTTTAGCATATGAGTTTCCAGCGTGAGACCAATGGTGTTGAACAGCGTGGTATAGCCTGAAGCGTAACGCGGCGAATCCATAAACTGCATAAAACCCTTTTCCGGCACTTGGTTAAAAACATTTACATAGGGCGTGATGTCCCATTTTTTTTGTTGAAGCGAATCTTCCAATTGTGGCATAAACGAAGTGTGTAAATAATTCCCTAATTCGCCGCCTAATTTGTTATGTTGGGTAAAAAGATGCGTTAAAATATATTGATAATCAGCGCCATTGCTTACGTGGTTGTCTATAAACAAATCTGGGTTTAACCAATGGAATATTTCTGCAAATGCTCTTGCGTTTTTGGTATCGTTTTTTATAAAATCACGGTTTAAATCATAATTTCGGGCGTTGCCACGAAAACCGTATTCCTCGGGGCCATTTTGATTGGTGCGGCTTGTACTGTTTCGGTTCATGGCTCCGCCAATGTTGTAAACAGGAATGGCAGCTATAATTGTATTTTTTGGCGCGGCAACTTTACCTTCAGCAAAATCACGAAATAGTAACATGGTAGCATCAATGCCATCGGGTTCGCCGGGGTGGATTCCGTTGTTTATGAGCAATAGGTTTTTACCGTTTTTGTAAAATTTCTCAGAAGATTTCTTTTGACCTTCATTTTCTGGGTCAAAAATCACCACATGAAGTGGAAAACCACTATCGGTCTGGCCCATTTCATATACGGTAATGGAAGAAAATTTCTTTTCCAGTGCAAAATAATACGCGATCGCCTCTTCATAGGTTGCGGTTTTTAAACCGTTAGAAGTTTCAAAAGTTGTACTTAATGTTTGGGCCGAAATGTTTTGTGAAACGAACCAAAACAAAAAACAGAGCAGGCTGGAATGTAATAGTATTTTTTTCATCTAAAATTATACTCACAAATATAACAAAGCGATATAAACATTTTGTGGCTACGGCAATTTAAAGTTCATAAAAAAACCCCGCAAAAATTTGCAGGGCTTAATTTGTCTTTTGAAAAAATTTCTATCCATTCATGGAAATCAAAAACTCTTCGTTATTGCGAGTTTGTTTGATTCTGTCATTGATGAATTCCATGGCTTCCACAGGGTTCATGTCCGCAAGGTATTTACGAAGCACCCACATACGCTGTATTACGTTTTCATCCAATAATAAATCGTCGCGACGTGTGCTGGAAGAAGTAAGGTCTATGGCAGGGAAAATTCTTCGGTTCGATATTTTTCTATCCAACTGAAGCTCCATGTTACCGGTTCCTTTGAATTCCTCAAAAATAACCTCGTCCATTTTTGAACCTGTTTCTGTCAATGCTGTCGCTATGATGCTTAAAGAACCGCCGTTTTCAATATTACGCGCGGCACCGAAGAAACGCTTCGGTTTGTGTAGCGCATTGGCATCTACACCACCACTCAATATTTTACCACTGGCAGGCTGAACCGTGTTATAAGCTCTCGCCAAACGCGTAATGGAATCCAAAAGGATCACCACGTCGTGGCCACATTCTACCAGTCTTTTTGCCTTATCGATTACGATGTTTGCAACACGCACGTGCTCGCTGGCTTCTTTGTCAAAGGTAGAAGCAACCACTTCGCCGCGTACGTTTCTTTGCATATCGGTAACCTCTTCAGGGCGTTCGTCGATCAAAAGGATAATTTGGTAAACCTCCGGATGGTTTGCGGCTATTGCATTTGCAATATCTTTCAAAAGCATCGTTTTACCCGTTTTTGGTTGTGAAACTATCATACCACGTTGACCTTTTCCGATAGGTGCAAATAGGTCAATAATTCGTGTTGAAATAGTACTCTGTTTATCTGCAAGGTTGAATTTTTCCTGTGGGAAAAGTGGCGTTAAGTGTTCAAAAGATACACGATCACGAACCACATTTGGGTTTAGACCGTTTATTTTATTCACTTTAATTAATGGGAAATATTTTTCACCTTCTTTCGGCGGACGTACTTCACCCAAAACCGTATCTCCGGTTTTTAGACCGAAAAGACGAATTTGTGATTGTGATACATAAATATCATCAGGAGATGAAAGATAATTGTAGTCACTAGAACGCAAAAATCCGTAGCCATCCTGCATTATATCCAACACGCCTTCGCTTTCAATTATACCGTCAAATTCATAATCAGGCTCGCGATAACGGTTACGGGAATCTTTGTTTCCGTTGCTTTTGTTGTCGTGCACGTTGCCATCTTTCTGTTTGTGGCCTTGGTGTTTTTGGCGATTGTCAGAATTGTTATTGTCGTTGCGTTGGTTTTTCTGACGATTGTCGTTGCTGTTTGACTTTTGGTGTTGCGGCTTTTTATCGCTTTCCTTTTTGTCGTTTCTATCGTTGCTCGATCGCTTATCGTCAGTAGCTTTTTTGTCGTTCCTGTCATTTTTCGAACGTTTATCGTCAGTAGCTTTTTTGTCGTCATCATCCTTTTTATTTTGATGAGGTTTTTGCTGCTGAGGCTTTTGGTTTCGATTGTCGTTCTTCTGCGGGTGAGGCTTTTGGTTTTTGCTACGATTGTCATTAGAAGAAGAAGTTTTTTCTTCCTTTTTTGTTTCTGCCGAAGCTTCTTCGGCTTTAATGACCGCTTTTACCGCTTTTGGATTAGCGGCTTGGTAATCGAGAATTTGATAAACCAAGTCCAATTTTTTTTGAGTGCGATATTTCGGCACATTAAGCTCTTTGGCTATTTCCTGAAGTTCAGGTAGCTTTTTTTCTTTTAATTCTGAAATTTCAAACATGTAGAATATACTGTTGTTAATGTTGATACAAATGTGTTCCTTTTGAGAAGGTAAGTACGTTGAAAATTTTTTCGAAGACTAAGTAACCTTTATTGAGTTGGTTACGAATTGTTATTGCAATAATACAACAATAAATTAAAAACCACCGTTATTTTTTTTAAAAAGAAACAGTATTTTTGCTGCGTAATTGAGTTGTTATAAAATGATCCAACGCATTCAAACCATTTATTTAGTCGTTTCTGCCATTATTATGGGAGCCTTATTTATGTGGTTTCCTGTGGTTCTGGGCAAAGATGGTTCCATAATTATGGAGCGCAATGAGCCTTTGGTTTTTGGATTAATATTTGTTTCTATCGCTTTGGCGATTATTTCAATTTTGAGTTTTAAAAAACGGCAGCTACAGTTTGTGCTCAACCGTTTGAACATCATATCAGACTTTGTATTACTGGGAGTTTTCGTTTACAGGTTGCTAACTTTATCCGGAGAGACTATTGTTTCAGAGAAGGGTATTGGGGTGCTTTTTCCCATCATTTCTATCGTATTTTTAGTGCTGGCCAACAAGGCCATAAAAAGGGATGAGGACCTCGTAAAATCTGTTGATCGTTTGCGATAAACCGATCTTGGTATATTAGTGCAAGACCCCTAAAGTATGCCAACTTTAGGGGTTTTTTGTTTTATAGTTAAACCCTTCTACTGCGCTCAGGGGGACATTAAAAGTTCAAAACTTATTTTCCCAAACCCCTAATCACTTTTCGCTAAAAATCATTTCTCAAATTCAATAACCTCCAGATTCTGGATTTTTTCGCCGTCAATTTCAAAACGTAGCATAGTGCGCACTTTTTGAAAACCATCTTTTCCCACGGCTCCGGGATTCATATGAAGTAATTTTGTGGTTTTATCGGGCATCACTTTCAGAATATGTGAGTGCCCACAGATAAAAATCTTCGGCGGATTGGAATAAATTTCATTCCTGATAGATGGATTGTACCTACCGGGATACCCGCCAATGTGCGTAATCCAAACATCAACCTCTTCGCACATAAAACGGTTGTGCAGCGGAAATTCCATCCGTGCTTCGGTGCTGTCAATGTTTCCGTAAACTGCTCTTAAAGGTTTTAGTTTTTTTATAGCGTCCGTAACCGAAAGATCACCAATATCTCCCGCATGCCACACTTCATCGGCCTGATTTACATATTTCAGGATTTTTTCGTCTATATAACTGTGTGTGTCGCTAAGAAGCAGAATTTTTTTCAAAGTTTGGTTATTACGTTATTTGGTTACTAAGTTAATGAGTTATTTGGTTAATGGATTGCTAAGTTATTAAACTCAGCAACTTTTAAACTCTTAAGCTTATAAACTCCTAAACTAAATTGTAATTTTGTCGATTCTGAAATAAAACAATTGCGATATTTTATAGAAATAGCCTATAACGGGAAAAATTATTTTGGATGGCAGCGCCAGCCCGAACAGATGAGCGTGCAAGAAGTTTTGGAAGAGAGGCTTTCCACTTTGCTTCGCGAAGAAATAAAACTCACCGGAGCAGGAAGAACCGATACTGGCGTGCATGCCAAACAGCTTTTCGCACATTTCGATAGTGATAAGATTGAAAATTTTGATGACTTTATTTTTAGAATGAATTCCTTTCTTCCGAAGGATATTTCACTAAAGAATATTTTTAAAGTAAAGCAAGACGCCCACGCCCGTTTTGATGCTGTTGAAAGGGAATATGAATATTTAATTTCACTTGAAAAAGACCCGTTTTCACAGGATTTTGCCTTTCAAATAAATAATAAACCAGATGTGGATTTAATGAACCAAGCCGCTGAAATGCTATTGTGCCATAAGGATTTTCAATGCTTCTCGCGCTCAAAGACCGATGTAAAAACGTACAATTGCACCATAGTGAAAGCCCATTGGGAAGCTAAAAATAATAGGCTTATTTTTACAATCGCCGCAGACCGCTTTCTTCGGAATATGGTTCGCGCCATCGTTGGGACGCTTTTGGACGTGGGTTATGGAAAGACTACTTTGGAAGATTTTCAAGCAATATTAAACAGTAAAAGTAGGGAAGAAGCGGGTGCTTCTGCGCCTGCGCACGGGTTATATTTAACTAAAGTTGTTTATCCTTACACTTTATGAACATTATAAATTTAATTTTTGTTTTTTTATTTTGTTTTTCTCTTCATTCACAGGAAGGTTTTAATGATTTAAAAGAGTATGGGTTAAGAGGTAGAGTTAAATCTTTTGAATCAACGTATTATTCGACTAAAGAAATTCAAGAAATGTGGATTATTGATACCTTAAAGTCAAAATCAAAAGTGGATTTTGATGAAAATGGGAATATTACAAAAATAGTCAACCTCAGTTTTTCAGAATCAGAATTAAAAATTGAAACAATAGAATTCCAGCGTGATAAAAATGAAAGAAAAATATCCTATAAAAAATATAATGAATATGAAGTTTTTGAAACTGGAACATATAAGTGGATTGATGAAAGAAAATATCAAATTAACTCTATAGATAGTTTTGGAATAAGGACAGAATCTGAATTTACCTTAACAAAGAATTTAAGAGATAAAAGCGGAACTACAGCTTATTTTGATAGTAAAAGCGGAGAATATTTGTTGACTTACAAATATGAAAATATTTTAGATGAATATGGAAATCTATTGCGTTCTAAAATTACATATGAACCTATTGACAAGTCTTCTATTATGATTTATGATGTTCAAGAATTAGATAGTATGGGAAATTGGATAAAAATAAATTTGTATTATGAAGATGAAGATTTTAGGCAAATCATGATACGAAAAATTGAATATTATAATTAGACATATTTAAATAAAAAGCCAAAAGTTCGTGTCAGAAACCACAGGAAACGCATTCGATTTTAAACTGTTCAAACGGTTGTTGGCTTTTACAAAGCCCTATCGCGGCATTTTCTATTTTGTAGCTTTTGCCGCAATCATAATGTCCGGTCTTGCCGTGCTGCGCCCTTATCTTTTGGAGTTGGCCATAGACAATTCTATGGTTCCAAAAGATGGTAACGGGTTTATGAAGTACATCATTTTAATGGTGGTGGTACTCATGCTGGAAGTTATTTTTCAGTTTGCCTTTATTTTTTACACAAACTATCTCGGTCAAAGCGTAATCCGTGATATGCGGCAAAAACTCTTCCGCTTGATGATGAGTTTCAAAATGAAATATTTTGATAAAAGTGCAGTGGGAAGATTGACGACCCGCGCTGTGAACGATGTGGAAACCATCTCAAGTATCTTCAGCGAAGGTCTTTTTATGATTATTAGCGACCTTTTAAAAATGATTGTTATTGCTGGGTTTATGCTTTACCAAAGCTGGCGACTGTCGCTGATAGTTTTTATTGTTTTGCCATTTATTTTGTATGCTACACGGGTTTTCCAAAAAGCGATGAAAGTTGCTTTTGAAGACGTTCGGAACCAAGTTGCGAATTTAAATACCTTCGTTCAGGAACGCATCACTGGAATGAAAATAGTTCAGATTTTCACCCGCGAAAAAACCGAGTACGAACGTTTTCGAGAAATAAATAAAGACCACAGAAAAGCTTGGATAAAGACTGTTTGGTACAACTCTATTTTCTTTCCCATTGCAGAAACGGCGGGTGCTGTGGCAACTGGTTTGGTAGTTTGGTACGGTGGTCTTAACGTTATTGGTGGCGGTTTTGTAACACTTGGTATTATTACAGCTTTTATACAATATGCCGAAATGCTTTTTAGGCCACTTAGGCAAATTGCTGATAAGTTCAATACCCTTCAAATGGGGATGGTTGCGGCAAACCGAGTTTTCGGTATTCTCGATACCAAGTCACATATCGCTGATACGGGAACCGTTGATTATACGAGTACTAAGGGCGAAATTGAATTCAAAAACGTACACTTTGGGTATAATGAAGATGAAGAAGTGATTAAGGGAATTTCCTTTAAGGCAAACCCTGGCGAAACTGTTGCCATAGTTGGTGCTACAGGAGCTGGGAAAAGTACCATTATAAATCTTTTAAACCGTTTTTACGAAATAAACAGCGGCGATATTTTAATAGACGGAATTTCTTTAAAAGATTATAAATTGGTGTCGCTTCGAGGGCAAATAGCTGTGGTTTTGCAGGATGTATTCCTCTTTGCCGATTCTATTTTGAACAATATCACGCTCAACAATCCAAACATTTCCGAAGAGGAGGTAATAACAGCGGCAAAGGAAATAGGCGTTCATAAATTCATCCAGTCGCTTCCTGGTGGGTATCATTATAATGTAAAAGAGCGCGGTAGTATGTTGTCTTCTGGTCAACGTCAATTAATTGCTTTTCTACGTGCCTACGTAAGCAAGCCAAGTATTTTGGTATTGGACGAGGCCACCTCTTCCGTAGATACCTATTCTGAAGAATTGATTCAAACTGCAACCGATAAAATTACCAAAGACCGAACCTCAATTGTAATTGCACACCGATTGGCAACCATCAAAAAGGCAGATAAAATTATCGTGATGGATGCTGGAAAAATAGTGGAAGAAGGCACTCACAAAGAATTGCTGAAACTTGAAAATGGTTTTTACAGAAATCTTTACGAAGTACAGTTTATGGCTGAAGAAGCTATTTAATGTTAGCTTAAATCTTTTTTCAAAATCTTAAATAACTCATCCGTATTTTCAAAAAGCACAAAATCGCCATCTTTTAAATAGGATATCTGACCGTTTTCTTCGGAAACTACTAAGCAAACCGCATCCGTCTTTTCAGTTATACCAACAGCCGCACGATGCCGAAGTCCAAATCGTAACGGTATTTTTTTGTCATTTGAAACTGGCAAAATAACTCGGGTTGCCGTAATTCTATTTTCTTCAATAATCATCGCCCCATCGTGCAGTGGACTGTTTTTGAAAAAAATACTCTCAATAATTGGTTGGTTTACTTCCAAATTCATTTCGTCACCAGTATTCTTTACAAAATCGAGACTATTGTTGCGCTGCAGTACAATTAGCGCGCCTGTGTGGGAAGCAGACATTTTTTTGCAGGCTGCAATGATTCCATTCAAATTGGTTTTAAGTCCTCCATCATTACTGGAAAATTTGAATTGTTTGAGAAATCTTCTTCGCGCATTAAAGTTTGTAGAGCCCAGCATCAACAAAAATTTGCGGATTTCAGGCTGAAAAACAACTACCAATGCAAACATACCAACGCCCAAAAAGCCACCGAGAATCTTGCTCAAAAGCTCCATTTCCAAAAGTTGGGTAACTACGTAAATGGCGTAAACAATGATAATTCCTACCAAAATATTGATGGCAACGGTACCTTTCACCAAATTATAGAGGTAATACAGTAGGAATGCCACCAGCACAATGTCCACAATATCTATAATCCGAATGTCGAGAAAATCCAAGGGTGTGCGTTTTTTTGTAAAAGTAGTTTAAAAATTCAAGCTTCAAAATTCAAAATTCAAAATTGAAGGTGCAAAATTGTCGGTTGGCAGTGGTTGCCAATTGGTTGAAAATTGAAACTAAAACTAAAAAATCAAAGAGAATTTCAATACTAAATAGCTGATTTTGTTGTTGTTAACTGTAGCTAATTTTCTGTTTATGAACGTGCCATTACGCTTTACTTTATTCCCTGTTTTTTTTGTTTTTCAAATCATTTTATCGCAAACTGTTGAGACGGACGATATGGGTTCGCACGAAAAATGGGAATATGTTTTAGAAGATACTGGAGACGTTTTACAACTTGCGCTGCCCTTAGCCGCGGGGATAACCACTGTTATTAAAAAGGATTGGCAAGGCACAAAACAGTTTGCCCTATCTTATGGAACCAGTATTATAGTTACGCATTCGCTAAAAAGAATAGTGCGTAAACAACGGCCAGAAGGTAGAAATCTTTATGATGCTTTTCCTTCTGGACACACCACTTCCGCTTTTTCGGGCGCTTCATTTATTCAACGGCGTTATGGTTGGAAATATGGCAAATGGGCATACGTATTTGCTGCAATAGTTGGTGTAAGCAGAATGGAAGGTCCGGATGGATGGCATGACATTTGGGATGTTTTGGCGGGAGCTACAGTTGGTATTGGCAGTACTTACATCTTTACAAAACCCTATGGAGCTAAACAACCTCAAGTTGGATTTAGCGCCAATAATGGTACTTATATAATTGGTTTTAAATTTCAATTTTAGAAGACACTAGCCTTTTTTTTACTACAATGTCTTATTTCCTAACAACTTCAGAAAATAGCTTGACACATTCAACCGCTTCCTTTACATCGTGTACCCTTAAGATTGACGCTCCTTTTAAAAGTGCGATGGTGTTGAGCGAAGTGGTTCCGTTTAATGCGTTGTCTGAGGAAGTTTCCAAGGTTTTATAAATCATAGATTTTCGTGAAATACCCGCTAAAATTGGAACTTTCAAATTTTGAAAAAGTTCCAGATTATTTAAAAGCTGAAAACTTTGTTCACGGGTTTTCGCAAAACCAAATCCCGGATCGGCAATAATATCGTTTATTCCTTCAGCACGGGCCATCGCAATTTTTTCTGACAAATTCTTTAAAACTTCAACGGTTACATTTTTATAATCGGTGAGTTTTGCCATCGTTTTGGGCGTGCCGCGCATGTGCATCAAAATGTAGGGAACATTCAGTTTTGCGACTGTTTTGTACATTTCGCCATCCAAAGTTCCTCCCGAAACATCATTCACGATTGCTGCTCCGGTTTCCACGGCTTTTTTTGCAACTTCACTTCGGAAGGTATCCACGGAAATCAATGCTTCGGGAAATCTTTTCAGCATACTTTCAACACTCTCAACAACTCTTCGAATTTCTTCCGTTTCTGAAATATCCTCAGCGCCCGGCCGAGTGCTGTAACCGCCAACATCCAAGAACGTAGCACCTTCGGAAAGCATTCTTTCGGCTTGCTTTAAAATTTCCTTTTCGGAAAACGTTTTTCCGCCGTCATAAAACGAATCGGGCGTTACGTTAATAATACCCATTACTTTTGGAATGGAAAGGTCTATAAGGGTGCCGCGGCAATTAAGGGTCTGCAATTTTTTAAATTTTTAATCATTCAAAATTCAAAAATTTTTAGTCAATGTGCCGATTGGCAAATAACTTTGAGCGTTCAACTTTGAACTTTGAACTATTTAAGCGAAATTTACGCAAAATCTTACACATCACTAATGGCCGATACTTCAAATCAATACAACGACCAGATTGAAAAATGCAGGGAGCTGTTTATCAAGAAAATGCACGATTACGGAAGTGCGTGGCGCATTCTCAGGCTTCCGTCCCTTACCGACCAAATTTTTATAAAGGCACAGCGCATCCGTGGTTTGCAACAAAATGCGGAGCGAAAAATTGAAGAGGACGAAACCAGCGAGTTTATCGGGATTGTAAATTATTCCATAATGGCGCTCATTCAACTGGATAAAGGCGTAGTGGAGCAGCCCGACCTGTCTTTGGAAGAGGCCACCCAACTTTACGATGAGCAGGTTGCGAAAACCAAGCAGTTGATGATGGACAAAAACCACGATTACGGCGAGGCGTGGCGTGATATGCGCGTAAGTTCGCTGACGGATTTGATTCTTCAGAAATTACTGCGCGTAAAACAAATTGAAAACAATAGCGGGAAAACCTTGGTTTCTGAAGGAATTGATGCAAATTATCAGGATATGATCAATTATGCGGTTTTTGCGCTGATTCATTTGAATGACAATTCGTTACCGCATAATTAAAATTCCAAATTTTAAGCACCAAATTCCAAGAAAAAATATGGATTCAAAATTTGATTTAGAGGAAAGAACTTTTCAGTTTGCCAATGATTGTCGTAAGATGATGAGTTCTTTAAAGTTTTCCCCAGCTAACGTTGAAGATGGAAAGCAATTAATAAAATCCTCGGGTTCAATTGGAGCCAATTATTTTGAAGCAAATGAAAAATTAGGTGAGAAAGATTTTGTTTTCCGTCTGAAAATTGCAAGAAAAGAAGCAAAGGAATCACGTTATTGGTTGCGGTTATTAAAAAAATGGTAATCCTGAAATAGGGGAGATAGAAAGATTAGTAAATGAATCGGAAGAACTTAGAAAAATACTTTCCGCAATAATTAAAAAGTTTGAGTAGCCCCTTGGAATTTGGTACTTGAAATTTGGAATTTTTAAAAATGATTAGAATTTTAAATATATGAAATACTTAGTAGGAATATCACGAATAATTGTCGGTGTACTTTTTATAATCAGCGGATTGATAAAACTGAACGACCCCGTTGGCTTTTCATTTAAGCTCAAGGATTACTTCGCGCCCGAAGTTTTGGATCTTGGGTTTTTGGTGCCTTATGCTTTGCTGATAGCAATATTTGTCGTCATTTTTGAAGTGCTGCTGGGCGTGGCATTGCTATTGGGTTACCTTAAAAAATTCACGCTTTGGGCCTTGTTGCTGATGATCGTGTTTTTCACGTTTCTCACATTTTATTCGGCCTATTTCAATAAGGTAACCGATTGCGGCTGCTTTGGCGATGCCATAAAACTCACGCCTTGGGAATCTTTCACAAAAGACATCGTGCTCCTAATTTTGATTTTGATTCTTTTTGTGGGAAGAAAATATATTCAGCCGTTTTTCACAAAAGGGATACGCAGTATTCTCATATTTGCATCTTTCGTTTTCTGTCTCGGAATCACCTATTATGTTTTGTTGCATCTACCGATAATCGATTTCCGTCCGTATAAAATTGGTGCGAATATTAAGGAAGGAATGACCGTTCCCGAAGATGCGCCAGGCCCTATTTATGAATATAAGTGGAAATTCAACATTAATGGCGAAGAAAAAGTTATCACTACAAACGGCGAATATCCACAGGTTGACGGCGAATTGATAAGTACCGAAACCGAAATGATACAGGAGGGCTACACCCCGCCAATCCACGATTTTACGATGGAAAGAGATGGCGAGGATTACACCGAACAATTTTTAAATGAAGAAAATTTAGTGGTTGTGATTGCTTATAGTTTGGGCAATACCGAAAAAGACGGCTACATTCCTATAAAAGAAATTACCGATAAAGCCTTAAAAAGTGGTTATAATGTGATTGGCCTTTCGGCATCCTCGCAGGAAATGACCGAAGCTTTGACGGAAAAATATAAGTTGAATTTCAAATTTTACTTCTGTGATGAAACCACGCTGAAAACCATCGTCCGCAGCAATCCGGGAATTTTGGAATTGGACAACGGAACCATAAAACAAAAACTGCATTGGAATGATGCTGAAAAACTGGAGCTCCCAGAAGTTGAAAACGCAAAGCCAAAGTTGGATCTCTCCTTGAAACAGCGTTTGGACAGCATTGCAGTTCTGGACCAAAAATACCGCACGCTGATGCAGACAAAATCTTTGGAAGAAAGAAAGAAATTGGGTGAAAGTATGGGTCTTTCCGAAGCTGAATACAGCGGGGATCTTTCGCAAATGCAAAGTGTTTTGGATAGTGTAAACATGGTTTTTATTGAAAAATATTTTATTCAAAAAGGCTATCCGGGCAAATCTGTAGTTGGTGAAGAATCAAGTCTTGTTGCGTGGAATGTGCTACAACACAACCCCGATAAAATCCCACTTTATTTGCCGTTGGTGAAGAAAGCTGCTGAAGCTGGGGAAATTCCTAAAACTTCTGCCGCTATAATGGAAGATCGCTATTTGATGATGGAAGGAAAACCACAAGTTTACGGTACACAGGGAATGACTTACGAGGATGCCCGAGGCTCTTTTATCTGGCCGATTGAAAATCCCGAAACTGTAAACCAGAGAAGAAAAGAGGCAGGTTTTGAAGAAACCATTGAAGACTATGCAAAAGTTCTTTTTGGCGATGATTACGTATATCAGCCACGCACTATGGAACAAATAAACTAAAAAATCGTGGCGAGCTACATACTTCAAAAATTGGGTTATGCGTTACTAACGTTGTTTGGGGTTGTAACTGTAATTTTTTTATTGTTTACAATACTTCCCGGCGATCCCGCTCGCATGATGCTCGGCCAAAATGAAACCGCGGAACAACTTGCCGTTGTAAAAAAGAAATACGGTTTTGACCAGCCCGTTTCTGTGCAATATGTAAGATATTTAAATGATTTATCGCCAATATCCTTTCACAGTAAAAATCAGAACGATTACACTTTTCTTTCCGAAGGAAAATACAATGCGGCAAAATTATTCTCTTTCGGAAATACAACCGTGGTTTTAAAAACGCCCTATTTACGCGAATCCTTTCAAAAGAACGGAAAGGAAGTGAGCGAAGTGATTGCCGAAACACTTCCAAATACCTTTATTTTGGCTGTTTCTGCCATTATCATTGCAATGATTATAGGAGTTTTTTTGGGAATTATCTCCGTGCTTTTCAAAGATGGGTTTGTAGATAAAATGATTCAATTGGTCAGCACTTTTGGAATGAGTATTCCGTCTTTTTTCAGTGCGATTATCTTTGCGTGGATTTTCGGCTTTTTACTTCACGAATATACAAATTTGAACATGACCGGAAGCCTTTACGAAGTTGATGATTTCGGGAACGGCAAATACATTCAATGGAAAAATTTATTACTCCCGGCCATTGTTTTGGGCATCCGGCCGTTGGCCGTTGTGAGTCAGTTGATGCGCAATTCATTGCTCGAGGTTTTGAACCAGGATTACATTCGCACCGCAAAAGCGAAGGGGCTTTCTTTTTATCAAATTATAAAAAAACACGCCCTTAAAAATTCATTAAACCCTGTGGTTACAGCAATTTCCGGTTGGTTTGCATCAATGCTTGCGGGAGCCGTTTTTGTGGAATATATTTTCGGGTGGAATGGTTTGGGAAAAGAAATCGTGAATGCGTTAAATACTTTGGATTTACCTGTAATTATGGGTGCCGTGATAGTAATTGCCACTTTGTTCATTATAATCAATATTTTTGTTGATATAATTTACGGTTGGCTGGATCCGAAGATTAGTCGGCAGTAATCAGTAATTTTGTATCAGTTTCAAGTATTCAAAAATCATGAAAACACTAATTGTCTTAATTTTATTTGTGACTTTTGCGCAAGCCCAGCAAAAATCCTTTTCCGAAGCTGCATTGAACGAAAAGTTTTTTTCTGAAAATAATGTGGAAATAAGCTTTTCAGAAATACTTCAACAGTACAAAGGGAAAACCGTATTTATAGACATTTGGGCCAGTTGGTGCAAGGACTGTATCGTGGGAATGCCGAAGGTGCAAAAGCTTCGCGAGGAAAATCCTGATGTGGTTTTTCTTTTTCTTTCTTTGGATAAAGAAACGGAAAGCTGGAAAAACGGAATTGAAAAATATGGTGTTGTGGGCGAAAATTATTTTATACCCGAAGGTTGGAAGGGCGATTTTTGTTCTTCCATAGATTTGGACTGGATTCCCAGATATATGGTTGTGAATCCCGAAGGAGAAATTAGCCTTTACAAAGCCATTGAAACAAACGATGAAAATCTTTTAAAAGCATTGAAATGAGAAAAAAAATAGTAGCTGGAAACTGGAAAATGAACAACGATTTGGCCGAAACTGAAATGTTTTTGGTAGAATTGAAAAAGCAGGTGTTTCCAGAAAATGTGGTAGTTATAATTGCTCCGCCCTTTACCAATTTAAACCATACGTTCAGGTCTTTGCGCGAACATCCTGTAATGATTGCTGCCCAGAATATGCATCAGAGCGACGATGGAGCTTTTACGGGGGAGATTTCTGCAAGAATGCTGAAAAGTGTGGGCGCAAATACTGTTATTTTAGGCCACAGCGAAAGACGTGCTTATTTTAAGGAAGACAGCGCCATACTTGCCGAAAAAGTGAATACCGCACTCGAAAATGAAATGGACGTCATTTTCTGTATAGGCGAGGAATTGGAAGACAGAAAAAAAGAAAATCATTTCCAATTGATAAAAACCCAACTTTCCGAAGGGCTTTTCCATATTTCAGACGAGGCTTGGGAAAACTTAGTTATTGCTTACGAACCCGTTTGGGCCATTGGCACTGGCGAGACTGCCAGCCCTGAGCAAGCGCAGGAAATGCATAAATTCATCAGAAAAACCATTGCTGAAAATTATTCAAAAACAATAGCCGATAAAGTTTCAATCCTTTACGGCGGAAGTGTAAAACCCGACAATGCTTCCGAAATCTTCGGTCAGGAAGATGTTGATGGTGGCTTGATTGGCGGGGCTTCGCTAAAGGTTGAAAGTTTTATGAAAATTGTAAATTCATTTTAATGTCGCAAGTTTATATCAGCTATGATTTTAAAGTAAGTCCGCTCCAGCCTGCTACCGAAATCCTAATTGCAGAATTAGGGTACGCGGGTTTTGAAAGTTTTGTGGAAACCGAGGAGGGCGTCACTGCTTATATTCAAAAGGAAGAATGGAGCCCAAATATTTTGGAGGAAATAAATATTCTCGATTCGGACGAATTTAAAATCGAGTTTACTTTTTCAGAAATAGAACAAATTAACTGGAATTCGGAATGGGAAAAAAACTTCGACCCCATTGAAGTTGATGGAAAATGTACCGTTCGCGCGCCATTTCACCCAAATAAAAACTTTGAATACGAAATAGTAATCGAGCCCAAAATGTCCTTCGGAACTGGCCATCACGAGACTACTTTTATGATGCTGCAGTTTATTTTGGAAAATAATTTTGAAGAAAAATCTGTGCTGGATATGGGCTGCGGCACTGCAGTTTTGGCAATTTTAGCCGAAATGCGCGGCGCTTCAAATTTGGATGCCATTGATATTGACGAGTGGTGTTTTGAGAATTCATTGGAAAACATTCAAAGAAATGACTGTAAAAATATCTCAGTTTATTTAGGCGATGCTTCGCTGTTGGATGGAAAAAAATATGATGTTGTTATCGCCAACATCAACAGAAACATTCTATTGAACGATATGGAAGCTTACAGAAAATGTTTGGCTAAAGACGGAGAACTTTACCTAAGCGGCTTTTATAAAGAAGATTTGCCAATTATTACAGAAGCTTGCAATAATCTGGGTTTTACTTTCGTTGAAAACAAGGAGAAAAACAAATGGGTTGCAGCTAAGTTTAAAATTTAGTAAATTTCATTTGTTTTAGTCATTTTACAAATATTATGAGTACCAGAGAAAAAATCCAAGAAGATGTAGAGGTTGCGGAAAAGGAGAACAACCTTAATGAAATTGTGCTTTACAATGACGATGTAAACACCTTTGACCACGTAATAAACAGTTTGATCTTTGCTTGCGAGCACACGCCGGAACAGGCTGAACAGTGTTCTATTATAGTTCATTATAAAGGAAAGTGTACTGTAAAAACAGGTGAGTTCAGCGAATTAAAGCCGCGCTGTTCAATGCTTTTGGAGGCTGGATTGAGCGCAGAGATTATTTAAAACCACTCAAAGTACAATCCAGAAACAATTACACCTATTATTAAAATAATGAGTACTGTAATTATGAAACCTGCGCCAAAGCGGGTTTTTTTATTGTCCTGAAGTATATAATCTTTTTCTTTCTCGTTATCGGAGTCTTTTACGATTTTAGTCATTTTTGATGGTTTTAATGAGTCCAAAATACTTAAAAAATCTGAAGTTTTTGTAAAAATTAAGCCATAAAAAAACCACGATTTCAAAAACGTGGTTTTTTTACTTGTGACCTCGCCAGGATTCAAACCTGGAACCTTCTGAGCCGTAATCAGATGCGCTATTCAGTTGCGCCACGAGGCCGTAATATATTTTGCTTTAAGCGGGTGCAAATATATTTCTTTTTAAATTGCAAGACAAATTAATGCTGTAAAAAATGAATTTATCTGAATATATTCGAAATATTGAAAATTTTCCAAAGTCTGGAGTTAATTTCAAAGACATAACGCCATTGCTTTCAAACAGTGATGCGGTTGAACATTGTGTTCAACAATTATTGGTATTGATAGATAATCAAAAAATTGACAAAGTTGCGGCTATTGAATCCCGTGGATTTTTCTTCGGAACCCTTTTAGCCCAAAAACTCAATGCGGGATTTGTGCCTATCAGAAAACCAGGAAAGCTTCCCTATAAAACCTTAAAAGAACCATATCAATTAGAATATGGCCTTGATGCCCTCGAAATTCATGAAGACGCAATTAAAAAAGGGGAGCGTGTGCTTTTGCACGACGATGTTTTGGCAACCGGGGGGACGGCACGGGCTGCTTGTAATTTAATTGAACGATTGGGGGGAGAAATTGTGCAGTGCAATTTTTTGCTCGAACTTGAATTTTTGAAAGGAATTAATAAGTTGCGCAATCGTTCCGTGCAGTCACTTTTAAAATATTAGTCCAAAGCGTTTTTTGTGACCCACAATTTATAGGCGAATATTGCCATTTGAAGTTTTGAGGCCTTTTCCAGTTCCACGCCCTTTTTTGTGAAGCTTGGAAGCAGCTTGCTATTTACTTTTGAAAGGAATTTGAAAAACTTCTTCTTCATATTTATATAAGTATAATATGAATTTAGGTATTTAATAATTAAATGTTTTTAAAGTGATGTTAAAACCTATTCAACACTTTTCATAACCGTATGTTGTTTGTCAACAGCCACGGTAATATTCTTTATGGCATCTTCGCCATTGCCGAATGATGAAGTAGAAACCGATCCGTTTCGATTGTCTATGGTGATGGAAATCTGGGTTATTTCGTTCTTTTCATTTCGTTCCAAATTTTTATAACTAAATGAAATATCTTCTACATCATAGCTTCTTTGAAGTTCTAAAAGTTCCAAATCGGTAGTGTTTTTCGTTATTAAGTTTGAAGGTCCATTATAAGAACTTTTTACTTGTGAATGATTATTTAATACTTGAAGGCTGTCTCTTCGTTGCTGCATTCTACGTTTCATTTCAGCTCTTCTCTCTGCCATTTCCTTTTCCATTTGCGCCCTCCTTTGTTTCATAGCTTCGCTGCGGGCATCATAGGAATTTTCGTTATTGCCTGAAATTTGCCTACTACTTCCTTGTCTTATAAATGCTTGATTTGAACCCCCTGCACTTTTAACGGAAATTCGACTGTCGTCTGAAACGATAGTTATATCACTTATGGGATTCTTGCTGCTTACGCTGTACTTTCCGGAGTTATTGTTTTTGTCTTTATAGACAATCGTGATAGAAATAATCTCAGAATTATCATTGTACACTACGTCCGAATATTCAAAACCCAAGCCTTCATTTGCCATTTGCTTTTTTATTTTTTCGAGCTCTTCAAGAGTTGTGTCTTTGGTGATTTTAATGGTTCTTTGTACGCCACTAACTAAATATTCCTTAGAAATCTGTGAAATTGTATTGTTTCCGTTGAATGAAGAAAATACAAAAGCAAAAAGTATCAAAACAGAGAAAAGTGAAATTTTTTGAATAGTTCTCTTAATATTGGTTTCCATAATCATAATTATTAAAAATTAATTTAAAATTTAGAATTGGGGATTAGAATTGGGGGTTTTTAAGTAAGGCGTAATTAAGAGGGGATAGTAACAAATATACAATTAATTCTTTGTTGCATTTAGTATCTTCGCGGCATTTGTATTTTCTATGGATTATCTATTCGTATTTTTAGGGTTAGTATTGTTAGTAGTGGGGGGAGAGTTTTTGGTGCGTTCTTCCGTGGCGCTCTCTTTTAAGCTTCACCTTTCAAAAATGGTAATTGGGCTTACCGTGGTGTCTTTTGCTACCTCTGCGCCGGAGCTTTTGGTAAGCTTACAGGCTGCGCTCAATGGTTTTTCTGATATATCTTTGGGAAACGTAATAGGCTCAAACATCGCAAATATTGGGTTGGTGTTGGGGATAACGGCAATCATTTCGCCTTTGGTCATCGATAAGGATTTTTATAAACTGAATTGGCCGGTTATGATGGTTCTTTCCATCGCACTGTACTTTATTCTGAAGAGTGGCTTGCAAATTTCCCGTTCTGAAGGAGTGGCATTATTACTCATTCTTTTTATCTACCTATATATATTAATAATAAGGGCCAAAAAACAACGTGGAACTCAACCTGTAGACGATAGTATAGACGAAGGCTTGTCAAAAGCTTCAAATTTTAAGATTGGAATATGGTTATTGATTGGGGGTGTAGCGCTTTACGGCGGGAGCGAGCTGCTTGTAAGCGGCGCTGTATCACTGGCCGAAGGTTTTGGCGTAAGTGAAAGAGTTATCGCTGTTACAATGATTGCAGTGGGTACAAGTATTCCAGAGCTTGCGGCTTCGGTAATTGCTGCATTAAAAAAGGAGAAGGCTATTTCATTGGGAAACCTGATTGGTTCAAATATATTTAATATTTCATCAGTCTTGGGAATTACGGCCATAATTCAACCGATAGCTGTAAAAAGCCAGGAGGTGCTTACAAGCGATATTTTCTGGATGATAGGTTTTGCTGCTGTATTGCTTCCCTTGGCATTTCTTCCAAAATCGTTCCAACTTGGCCGTAAGCGAGGGGTTGTTTTGTTTTTGGCTTATGGAATTTTTATTTCGATGACCATTATTTCTTAGTCCGGAAAAATTTTTTTGGAAATAGAAGAATAGTTGTGCCGTTTGAATAATTCATTGAATGTAATATTAATAGTTGGAACGTTGTAGGAAGGCGTTATTTTCCCATCATTTCTCTTATATTTCAAATCGCTTTTGTTTTGTAGGAAAAAAGGGCTGTTTTCTTACATTTTAATGACTTTGCTATGGCTTTGGTATGGCTTTGCTATGGAGTATCGGTGAATGGGGTTTCGGTTGGTTGTTTTCGGTGACCCGTCCTAAAATAACTATACAGGTTAAAGAATAAATTCTGATATAGTTATACAAATGTAAGTTGTCTGCTGCCGGTAATGCTATTTCATTTTTAAAACTTAAGCAATTTGGCGGCCTAGGGGGAGCTGATGTGGTGTTTTTCATATCAATTTTATAAGCATTCCAGTCATTATATATACTTTATTGAATACACCCCCTTAAAATATAGGGTGTTTATAAATTGTATAGTATAATATTATAAATAAATTATAAAGTTTAGGGGGGTGTATTTCTGTTTTTTATACATTTGCGCTTTCAAACCCTAAAAACAACACAATGTCCACATTAAGATTTGAAGCAATTAAGGAAACCTTTAAAAGGACTCCTGTATCAGTTGAAGAACCAGCTAGGCGCTCCGAAATTTTCGGAAAAAACGTTTTCAATGAGGCTGCCATGAGGCAGTATCTTACAAAAGATTCTTTTAAGAGTGTAATGGATGCCGTGCAAAATGGCTCTAAAATTGAGCGACACATCGCCGACCACATTTCTACTGGTATGAAAGAATGGGCGATTGCAAAAGGCGCGACACATTACACACACTGGTTTCAGCCTTTAACCGGTGCGACTGCCGAAAAGCATGATGCTTTTTTTGAAACAATGGAGAATGGCCAGGCAATTGAAAAATTTGGTGGTGGACAATTAGTACAACAGGAGCCCGATGCGTCCAGTTTCCCAAATGGCGGAATTAGAAATACTTTTGAAGCTCGTGGTTATACGGCTTGGGATCCAACATCACCGGCTTTCATTTATGGCACCACTTTATGTATTCCAACAGTTTTTGTTGCTTACACTGGCGAAGCATTAGATTACAAAACACCATTGCTAAGGGCATTACAAACTATTGACAATGCAGCGACTGCTGTGGCAAAATATTTTGATAAAAACGTTACTAAGGTAAATGCAACCTTGGGCTGGGAACAAGAATATTTTCTTATAGATAGTGCTTTGGCGGCATCCCGTCCAGATATTTCTTTGGCTGGAAGAACTTTGTTGGGCCATTCGTCTGCAAAGGGACAACAATTGGACGATCATTATTTTGGTTCCATTCCTGCGCGTGTTCTCAACTTTATGCGCCATTTGGAAACGGAGTGTATGCTTTTGGGCATTCCTGTAAAAACCCGTCACAATGAAGTTGCCCCCAATCAATTTGAGTTGGCCCCAATTTTTGAGGAAACCAATTTGGCTGTGGACCACAACTCATTACTAATGGACTTGATGCATAAAATTGCTGATAAACATAATTTTAAGGTGTTGTTTCACGAGAAGCCTTTTGCAAATGTAAACGGAAGCGGAAAGCATAACAATTGGTCTTTGGCAACAGATACGGGCGTTAACCTTCTAGGCCCTGGCAGCACGCCGATGAAGAACCTTCAGTTTCTAACTTTCTTCATTAATACCTTAAAAGCGGTAAATGAATATGAAGAATTACTTCGTGCCTCTATAGCCAGTGCAAGTAATGACCACCGATTGGGGGCCAATGAAGCTCCACCGGCAATCATTTCGGCATTTATCGGTTCGCAATTAACCGAAGTTTTGGATGAACTTGAAAAAGTAACTAGCGGCAAACTTTCACCACAAGAGAAAACGGACTTAAAATTGAACGTGGTTGGTAAAATTCCTGAAATTTTATTGGATAACACAGACCGTAACCGGACTTCTCCTTTCGCTTTCACAGGTAACAAGTTTGAGTTCCGTGCTGTGGGTTCTACGGCCAACTGTGCGAACCCAATGACTGTTCTTAATGCGATTGTGGCAAAACAGCTAATTGATTTTAAAACAGAGGTTGATGCTTTGATTAAAAACAAGAAGATGAAGAAGGACGATGCCATCTTCAATGTTTTGAAAGAGTATATTAAGGACTCCAAGCGCATTCGTTTTGAAGGAGATGGTTATGGTGAAGCTTGGGAGAAAGAAGCTGAAAAACGAGGTTTGAGTAATCATAAAACTACCCCCCAGGCCTTAAAAGCTAAGATTTCCAAAAAGGCTATTTCACTTTTTGAAGAGTTGGGTATTATGAGCAAGGTAGAGCTCGAGGCGCGTTACGAGATTGAAATGGAAGACTATACCATGCGCATCCAGATAGAAGGGCGTATTTTGGGCGATATAGCTAGAAACCACGTGATACCTACTGCAATCCGCTATCAAAATATTTTGATTGAGAATGTTCAGGGACTAAAAAATATCTACGGAACCGATTTCAAAAAATTAGCTGGAGAGCAACTACAACTCATTGAACAAATAAGTGAACATATAGCAAAAATAAACAAAGGTATAACCGACATGATTGAGGCTCGTAAAAAAGCAAATAAAATTGAAGATGCGGAAAAAAGAGCTGTTACCTATTGCGATGATGTGAAATCATTTTTCCAAGTTATTCGTTATCATTGTGACAAGCTAGAATTATTGGTAGATGATGAAATTTGGCCATTAACCAAGTATAGAGAACTTTTGTTTACAAAGTAACTTTAACAAAAAATTAACAATTTATGTTAAGAACCGATTAAGTACATTTAATCGGTTTTTTTTATTTTTCATCTATAAAAAAGGGTTTTTTATATAGGAAAAACCCTTTTTTGAGAGGGGGGTTTCCCCCTTTTTTTCTTAACAGGTATGCGTAAGCTTGTGTAATTGCTTTTTTTGTTGCATCTTTGAATTGTAATTGATTGATAGTAATATCAAAAAATTACTTCTCCTCAAAAAAATGTTAAATAACAAACCTAATCCCCTTAGTTTCTTTTGAAGTTGTTAGTTGTTTTAATCAATTAATAATTTAAAGAGTTATTTAAAATTTAAATCCACGTCTTTTGAATAAATGTTTTAACCTCAAGACATTTTAAAGACATTCTGAAACTATCCCCATAATAAAAAGTAGGCAAATCATTATATAATGAACTGTCAAGAAGACTAAGGAATCAGTTCCTTATTAAACGTAGAATATTTTTTTAACCAAATATTAATCTTTAAATCTTTTAATTATGAAAAAAGTAGTTTTATGCGCATTGGCGCTAATGGGGGGGACAGCGATGTTCGCTCAGTTCAATACAAGTACAGTTACACAAACTGGACTTTTGAACGTTAATGGAACACTACAGGTGGGACTTATGAATAATTCCGATGTAGACCAAACAGGTAATTTAAACCTTAATGGTACCATGCAATTAGGTGACCATAATGATTCTGACACAGACCAAATGGGGAACCTTAACCTTGCGGGTACTGCCCAATTGGGTAACCGCAACGAGGCAACCACAGACCAATTAGGGAATCTTAATGCTTCAGGTACGCTACAGGTGGGTAACCGCAACGACGCCACTACATGGCAGTGGGGTAATCGTAACCTAAGCACTACCTCACAAATAGGAAACAGAAATGGATCTTTTGTTTGGCAAGATGGAAACCGTAATGAGTCTGACGTAGATCAAACAGGAAACCGTAACGATTCATATGTTGACCAGTGGGGTAACCGCAACAGCAGTGATGTTGATCAAGACGGAAATCGTAATGCTTCTGAAGTAGAGCAGTGGGGTAACAGAAACACTTCTATAGTAGACCAAGACGGAAATCGCAACAATGCTGATTTATTCCAAGGTGGAAACCGTAACTATTCTGAAGTATATCAAGATGGAAACCGTAACAATGCAACAACAGATCAAATAGGTAACCGTAACTACTCAGGTGTTGGCCAATATGGTAACCGTAATGATAGTGATGTTGACCAAACAGGTAACAGAAACGGATCTTTGGTTATCCAAGATGGAAACCGCAATGATGCTGATACAGACCAAATGGGTAACAGAAACAGTTCTTCAATTTTACAAGTAGGTAACCGAAATGATGCTAGAACTAATCAAGTAGGAAATGACAATATTTCTATAGTTGAGCAAATAGGTAACCGTAACGAAAGTGATGTTGATCAATATGGCAACCGCAACTGGGCTGGAACAGGCCAATACGGTAACCGTAATGAGAGTACTACCTTCCAATTGGGAGATGACAACTATGCTTTGACAATCCAAGACGGTAATGATAACGTTAGTTATACTGGTCAAGTAGGCTTCTTTAATGGTTCCGATGTATACCAAGTAGGTAACAGCAACTTTAATGCTGTAGGCCAAATAGGTTTAGGCAATTATTCTCTTGTTGAGCAATATGGAAATAGCAACATCAGTCTTGTTGGTCAAGCTGGTATAGGCCATTATAGTCATAACTTACAAGTTGGTAACGGTAACTTTAGCTTAGTAGGCCAATTGGGTGTTGGTAACTGGAGTGATGTTCACCAATTTGGTAATGGTAACGTAGATGTGACTTTGCAAAACTAAAAATTATTCAAGAATATATTTAGATATTCAATTTTTAGAAAATAGCAAATTAAGTAGTATAAGAGCATCTAATCCGTGCTCTTATACTTCTTTATAAAGGAAGGTCTTTGCCTCCAAATAGTAAGACAATTAGAAAATTAATTTCGTTTTTATTATTATTTTCTCAAAAAAAGCAATAACTTAACTAACCTTAAAAAGAAAGAGATGAAAACCTTAAAAGCCATAATGATCGTACTCGCTTTTATAGCGTTAGTGAATGTTTCTCATGCACAAACATATGTAGGAGATAATACAACTTCATTGGAAAGTCTTCAAAAGACAACTTCACTATTCAGTATTGTCGCTTCACAAAATATACCTCCAGCTGATGTAAATAATAGTATCCGTGTTCAGCAAATTGGAAATAACAATACTTCTTTTTCTAGTACAACATCAAATTATAGTAATATTTCCTTATCTCAACTCGGAAATAGCAACGATATATATCTTAATGTTTCTGCAAATAGGATATCAGAGGATGTAATCCAGGTTGGAAATAATCATAACTTTATAGATATGGACAATACCGGCAGACAAAATCATGCTGCAAATGTTCTGCAATTTGGAACAAATCAGAATTTGATTTTGCTTGGAGGTCAGAATTCAATTTCCAATAACATGATAGTATCCATGCAGGGTAAAAATCAGACAATTATTATTCGCAACTTAAATAATTAAGATTTTGTTTAAAATTTCTCAACATAGCATAGCATTATTAATATGCTTCGTGTTAATTTCCAATATGGTCTTTTCCCAAATATACAACACTGAGGTTGAGGCTAATATTAACATGGAAAATAATGGCGATATGTACCAAATTACTGGTTCTGCAGTGAATAAAACGGCATCGAATCAAAGTTTGCGATATGTTTTGTCTGTAATAAAAAATGGTCCAAATAATTCTAACACTTCCAAAAATGATCAAAGTGGTAGATTTATTTTAGAAATTGGACAAAAAAAGAATCTTTCCACCACCACAATTAACGCAGACGATAAGGACAGGGTTATTATTCTTCTATTAATTTATGATGAAGTAGACAAGCCCCTTGGTATGGATCGAGTTGTGATTAATGGGACAGAAGAAGATATTGAAAAGGAAAGACTTGAAAACGTGGAAAGGGAACAAACGGTAAATGTTTCTCCAGATGCAATAAACAAGGCAGAAGACGGCGTAATTTTAAGAGGGATTGTAACAGAAGAGACCAAAACAAAGCCTGGCAGGGATTTTTATAGAATGTTCTACTCATTATACACCACAAATAATATAAATGGCGAGGAAATAGTAAACATTAAAGAAACGCTGTCCTTGAATAACAATACTAAAATTGAAATCTCTGTTGCTAATGAAACAGTATTGGAATTTTTTGTACGGCCCCAAGAAGAATATTTAAAGACAATGTCTGAGGTCGCTATTAAAAGAGTATATTGGTATTTACAAAAGTATAAAGAGAATAAAAACATTCAAAAGCATTATTGAATTAAATCAAATTAAAAAAATATATTTTTTATTAGCTTTGAATTTTAGTGTAAGCTTCTAAAATAACTTTTTTCTCTCTTTATTGATGGTTTAGTTTAAAAACAAATAACATGAAAACTTTTTTTTTATTTTTATTTATAATGGTTTCTTCATACTGTGTTGGGCAACAATTAGTTTACAAGCCAATAAATCCAGCATTTGTAGGCGGAGAACCCTTTAATTATTCTTGGTTGCTAAATTCGGCTAACTCTCAAAACTCGTTTGAAGATTCAAAGTTTGATGCATTTGATAAACTTGACGGTTTTAACAACGGTCTTGATAATAAATTCGGCAATAATGGTTTTGGCAATGATAACTTACCCCCTAAAGGAACCTCAATTAGCGGGGATTTTCAATATGAGGTTTTTGAGTCGTCTAACGGATTGGTAATAAATGTTTTAAATATTGTAACTGGTGAAGCTACACAGATAATCATCCCAAATTAAAATCAATATGAAGAATACGCTTACAAAGTTATGTATTGCAACTATCTCTTTTTTTTTGTGGGGTTGTGGAGCATATTTTAATCAACCTGTAGGACCGCAAGATGCCCGGATAGGTGAAATTACCCAACAAACTAAAACCCTCTATTCCCTTCCAGAACCTGCAGAGCCTATCATTGCGGGTGTTTATAACTTTAAAGATCAGACTGGTCAATACAAAAATATTGAAACAGGAAGTACCTTTAGCACAGCCGTTACACAAGGCGCTACTACAATTTTAATTAAAGCTCTTGAAGATTCAAAGTGGTTCAGGCCGATTGAGCGTGAAAACATTAGCAATCTTCTGAATGAACGAAATATCATCAGAAGCACTCGTGAAGAGTATAGAAAGGCTGATGATCAAACCCCTACACGTTTGACCCCATTGTTATTTGCTGGAGTACTACTTGAAGGGGGAATTGTTTCCTATGACTCTAATATACTTACTGGAGGTGCAGGAGCAAGATATTTTGGAACAGGAGCTTCTACGCAATACAGACAAGACCGTATAACGGTTTATTTAAGAGCTGTGTCCACAAATACCGGTGAAGTATTAAAAACCGTTTATGTTTCAAAAACGATACTTTCTCAGGCCGTTGACGTTAGCTTGTTTAAATATGTTAATTTTCAACGTTTGCTTGAAGTAGAAACCGGATTTACAAAGAACGAACCAGCACAAATGGCAGTTAAGGAAGCAATCGAAAAATCTGTTGAAATGCTGATTGTAGAAGGAATAAAAGACAGGCTTTGGTCCACAAAGGATGGTGAAGAAAAGAATAAGGAAATTGTGGATGCCTACCTAAATGAAAAAGAAGCGGAGGAATCTACAGGTCTTTATGAAAGAAGATTTTTGAATTATGATTTCAGAAATACACTTTATGCAAATTTTGGAACTGCCCTTGTTGATGGAGATTATGAAACGGGAGTACTTGATTATAAGGCCGGGCTGGGATATAAATATAATATCATTCCTGAATTGAGCGTTAATGCTGATTTTCAGATATTTAAATTAAATAGTACACCCGAAATCAATCATTGGTGGGCCAGCGAAAGTTTGATTGTGGAATATAACATGCTCCCTTACGATAAAGTATCTCCTTTGTTTTTCGTAGGCCCCGGTGTCCTGCATTTTGTAGATGATAGTGGTTTTTTATACCTACAGAAATGGGACACATTTTTTAATATGAAGTTTGGTGCAGGCCTTCAGTACCGTGTTTCAAAAAGAATTTCATTTGAACTCAGCGGGGAGTGGAATGTTACTTTCACAGATAAAATTGACAATACGCCAAGGGGTAGAAGAGATGATTATTACTACACCTTTGGGCTTGGTCTTAATTATCATTTCAATTCAACAAAATCGAACATAAGGACTAATGAATAAATCCATGATGATGAAAAGCTTTTCTAAATATATAACCTTCGCTTTTTTCTTGACCCTCCTCTTTTCCTGCAACGAGGATAGAATAAATGAAAATGATTTTGGAACTATAACAGGAATCGTTGTGGTAGAAGGTAGTAATGAACCCCTTGAAAATGTTAGAATTTCTACTAGCCCCGTTACAAGCACTGTTTTTACGGACGTAGCGGGAAAATTCAAAATTGAAAATGTACCTGCGGGAGAATATTCAGTAGGTGCTAGGCTCGATGGATTTCTTGCAAGGTATGAGCCGGCCACTGTAATTAATAATACTTCGGTAAATGTTATTTTTGAAATGGAGATATCTACAGCCAACAATAGGCCGCCAAGTACTCCTGTTTTAATTAAACCTGCCGAAAATGAAGTATTGGAGAGTACCGAAGCCATATTTGAATGGAGCTCTACCGATCCTGAAGGCGATCCAATTACTTTCTCACTTGAGCTAAGAAATGATCAAGACGAAGAGGTTCTATTATTTGAAGACATTTCTGACTCTACCTACGTTTATTCAGATTTGATGCTTGGAGCTCAATATTTTTGGCAGATTTCGGCTACGGATGATATAAATCCTCCAGTATTAAGTCCGGTGGGTACATTCAAAGTGATGAATGCACCCGTAGAAAACAGGTTTTTGTTTGTTCGAAATATCAACGGAAACAATGTGATTTTTTCTGCTGATGAAGAGGGTAACGAGTTTCAGTTAACTTCTGAAAACACAAATAGCTATAGACCAAGAAGGAATGTTGCCGCAAATAGAATTGCCTATCTTCAAACGACCGGGGCACAGGCAGATATTTACACTATGAAGCGCGATGGTACAGATAAAGTTAAAGTAACATCAAATGTGAAACCTAATGGTTTTGACTTAAATGAAATAAACATTGACTGGCCCGAAAATAGCGATCGTATTTACTTTCCAAATATGGACAAGTTATATCAAATTAGATCAAATGGTCAAAACCTTAATCTTGTTTACCAAACACCAGATGGTTCTTTAATTTCTGAAATGGCAGCTAGCGAAAATGCTAATTTAATAGTACTAAAGACAAATGATTTGAATGGTTATAATGTTTCTTTTATTACAATTAGCAAAAACGGGAATTTTATTGATACCTTAATTTCAGGTCTTCCTGGGGGTGCCAGTGGACTAGATCTGTCTGTTGATAATAACACTATTGTTTATTCTTATGATATTTCTGAATTTCAAAGTAATGATTATAGAAGGTTAAACTCTCGAATCTTTACTTATAATATATCAACGGCTGACGTGGTTGACATTTCAAATGAAAAACCCAATGGCACAAATGACTTGGATCCAATATTTGCCCCTAATGAAGCGTTTGTGATTTATACCAATACTTCTAATGATGGGATTTCTAGAAAGGATATATATACACTTGAAATAGGCGTGGATGAAACGCGAACACTACTTTATACTGATGCTTTTATGCCCGATTGGGAATAAATCTATAAAATACTGAAAACCTTAAAAGCCCACCTTTGTGGGCTTTTTTTTAATCCGTATTTTTGCAACTTAAATAGAACCAATGAGTAAAGAGATTTCAAAACGTTACGCACAACGAGGTGTTTCGGCAGGAAAGGAAGATGTACACAACGCCATAAAAAACGTGGATAAAGGTCTTTTCCCGAAAGCCTTCTGTAAGATTGTTCCAGATTATTTAACAGGTGATGCAGATTATTGTTTGGTCATGCATGCAGATGGCGCAGGTACTAAATCATCACTTGCTTATGCGTATTGGAAAGAAACTGGCGATCTTTTGGTATGGAAAGGAATTGCGCAAGATGCACTTATTATGAATATAGACGATCTTCTTTGCGTAGGCGCCGTTGATAATATTATGCTTTCCTCAACCATTGGTAGAAATAAAAATTTAATTCCAGGTGAGGTTATTTCAGCAATTATTAACGGTACCGAAGAATTGATTTCTGAAATGAGACAATACGGCGTTACCATTCATTCAACAGGTGGGGAGACCGCAGATGTGGGTGACTTGGTACGTACCATAATTGTAGATTCCACAGTTACGGCACGAATGAAACGCAGTGAGGTTGTTGACAATGCGAATATTAAACCGGGCGATGTGATCGTGGGGCTTGCTTCTTTTGGACAAGCTACTTATGAAAAGGAATACAACGGTGGTATGGGCAGCAACGGTTTGACTTCCGCTAGGCACGATGTCTTTGAAAACTATTTGGCAAAAAAATATCCAGAGACATTTGATTCATCGGTTCCTGAGGAACTTGTTTATTCGGGATCAAAAAGATTGGATGATTCAGTTGCGGACAGTCCTTTAAATGCTGGTAAGTTGGTGCTTTCACCCACGCGTACATATGCGCCTATCATTAAAAAAATTCTTTCACAATTCAGTAAGGGGGAAATTCACGGAATGGTGCACTGCAGTGGGGGCGCGCAGACGAAGATTCTTCACTTTGTGGAAAACCTTCATATTATAAAGGATAATTTGTTTGAAATTCCGCCACTGTTTAAACTTATTCAAGCTGAAAGTGGGACAGATTGGAAAGAAATGTACCAAGTATTCAACATGGGACACCGGATGGAGCTTTACGTTCCCGAAACCATTGCTGAAAGCATTATTGAAATTTCAAAATCCTTTAATGTAGATGCACAGATTGTGGGCAGGGTAGAAGCCGCTTCTTCCAAACAGCTTACTATTAAATCTACTATGGGAGAATTTGTATATTGATATTTTCAATTATATTCGCAAATGATTTTGAGTTGGTTACGTTTTATTCTCATATCATTAATAGCGAATGTCTGAGAAACTTTTTTTCAAAAACTACAAAATAGGGCTAGGTTTTCTGGCTGTTTTTTTTGTCCTTTTAAGCGTTATTGTTCACTTATTCCACAATTATTTTTTGTTTCGTTTACTGCGTGGTATCATTTGTTATACCGCCCTGGTTTATCTATTTATTGCCCACGGAAAGCATATTCAAAAGTGGTTGGTGGGGTTTCTTTTCTTTTACGGAGCTTCCAGCATTACAACCATTTGGTATGAAAACGGCATCATGGCCAGTATTTCTATGATATTGAACTTTTTGGCGTTTTTGATGCTGCTTTGGTATATTATTCCTAAAATTAAATTGAAAAATCTAACTAAAAAGTTTACCCTTCTTTTTGTATTGATGATGCTGGTGAATGGTTATTTGTTCATTAAGTTGATTGAATTGATGAAGGATATGACTTTAAACTATACGCAATACCTCTTTATGATATTGAGTGCTTTTTGCGGAATTTTATTGGCTTTTTTGGCGCTTTTCTACAATCATTATTTTAATTCTAAGCTGTCCATGAGCTTTACGCTTTTGGTGTTTTTGATCATTTTTGCCGAAATATTCAGGGGTATTGCCTACTACGACCTAGGGTATAGCATCGCTTTTGTGTATGTGGCGAGAATTTTATTTGTGGGTAGCCTCTATACGTTGGTGCATTTTTCTTTTTTCGATTTAAAAACCAAAAGGATTTAAAAACTGTCGCTTCTATTTTTTTTAAATATTGAACCCATTTACAATCGCTTTCATTCCCTTAAAAAATTGTAAATTTGCACCCATTATAAAATTTATATGTTAGATAGGCTTCAAATAATAAAACAACGTTTTGACGAGGTGAGCGACCTCATAATACAACCCGATGTAATCAGCGACCAAAAGCGGTACATTCAGTTGAATAAGGAATATAAGGATCTGCGAATTTTGATGGACAAGCGTGCCGAATTTTTGGAACTTACCGACAACATAAACGAAGCAGAAGAAATAATTGCCGATGGTAGCGATGCCGAAATGATGGAAATGGCGAAGCTACAACTGGAAGAAGCAAAAACACGCTTACCTAAGCTAGAGGAAGAGATCAAATTTCTTTTGGTGCCGAAGGACCCCGAAGATGCCAAAAATGCCGTGATGGAGATAAGAGCTGGAACAGGTGGTGATGAGGCGAGTATTTTTGCGGGCGATCTTTTCAGAATGTACACCAAATATTGTGAAGGAAAAGGCTGGAAGACAAACGTAATTGATTTTAACGAAGGAACCAGCGGCGGTTTTAAGGAAGTACAGTTTGAAATAGAAGGAGAAGATGTTTACGGAACGCTTAAGTTTGAAGCGGGCGTTCATCGTGTGCAGCGTGTGCCGCAGACGGAAACGCAGGGTCGAGTACATACCAGTGCAGCAACGGTGATGGTTTTTCCGGAAGCGGAAGAATTTGATATTGAAGTAAATCCCAAAGATGTGCGTATTGATTTCTTTTGTTCTTCAGGACCTGGAGGGCAATCTGTGAACACTACCTATTCTGCGGTGCGATTAACGCACGTGCCCACGGGAATTGTAGCACAATGCCAAGACCAGAAATCGCAGCATAAAAATAAAGAGAAAGCCTTTAGGGTTTTACGTTCCAGATTGTATGATCTTGAACTGGCCAAAAAGCAGGCTGAAGATGCTCTGAAACGAGGTTCAATGGTAACCAGTGGTGACCGTAGTGCCAAGATTAGAACCTATAACTATCCACAAGGACGTGTGACCGATCATAGAATTAACCTTACATTATATAACCTCGGAAATATTATGAACGGTGACGTTCAGGAAATAATTGATGAGCTTCAATTGGTTAGCAATACCGAAAAATTAAAGGAAACAGGCGAAACTTTTTAAATATTTTCTTCTGAAATAATAGACTATGACTACAGCGAATTTGATTTCAGAAATTAAAAGAAAGCAATCGTTTCTTTGCGTTGGGCTTGATGTTGACCTTGAAAAAATTCCTGAATTTCTTTTAAAAGAGGAAGACCCGATATTTTCTTTTAATAAAGCCATTATTGACGCTACCCACCAATATGCGGTTGCCTATAAACCAAATACCGCTTTTTATGAAGCCTATGGTTTGAAAGGCTGGAAATCTTTGAAAAGGACGATACATTATTTAAACGAAAAATATCCTGAGATTTTTACCATTGCCGATGCAAAGCGCGGTGATATTGGCAATACTTCCAGCCGTTACGCAAAAGCTTTTTTTGAGGATCTTGGTTTTGATTCGGTTACCGTCGCTCCTTATATGGGAAAGGATTCCGTAGAGCCTTTTCTCGCTTTTGAGAATAAGCACACTATTATGCTTGCATTGACTTCCAATGAAGGCGCTTTCGACTTTCAAACCAAACTCGTTGGTGAAGTAGAGTTGTACAAACAGGTTTTAAAAACTTCAAAGGTGTGGCACAATAGTGAAAACTTGATGTATGTGGTAGGCGCAACGAAGGCTGAGTTTTTTGCTGACATTCGTAAAATTATTCCGCACAGTTTTTTATTAGTTCCCGGCGTAGGGGCGCAGGGCGGAAGCTTGAAAGAAGTCTGCAAATATGGATTGACTGAGAATGTTGGTTTGCTCGTGAATTCTTCACGTGGAATTATTTATGCTTCGAAGGATACTGATTTTGCCAAAGCTGCGTCTCAGGAAGCGAAGAATATGCAGCTTGAAATGAAAGCCATTCTAGATGGAGTTCGTTGATCAATTAAATAGAACTGTAACTCTTACCCAAACCCCTTCGCGAATTATTTCGTTGGTGCCTTCCCAAACCGAATTGTTGGTAGCTCTTGGCTTGCGCAAAAACATAGTTGGTATTACCAAATTCTGTGTCCATCCCAAAGATTTGCGAAAGGAGAAAACGATTGTTGGTGGAACCAAGCAGGTTGATTTTGAAAAGATAAAATCACTTAAACCAGATATTATCGTTTGCAACAAAGAAGAAAACACCGAGGAAATGGTACTTCAGCTAGAAAGTGTTGCTCCGGTTTGGGTGAGTGATATTGCTACGATTTCAGAAAGTATCGAGATGATACTTCAGTTGGGGAAAATTTTTGAGGTTGATGGTAGGGCTTTAGAAATTACAGCAAATATTAAATTAAAATTGGAAGGATTTAAGGAGTATGTAAGAGATTTTCCGTCAAAAAAAGTGCTTTACTTAATTTGGAAAAACCCCTATATGGCTGTAGGGAAGAACACTTTTATCGATGAATTATTACAAATTAATAATTTTGAAAATATCATTATTAAAAATAATTCCCGCTATCCGGAAGTAAGTATTGAATTGTTAAAGACTGCGGAATTGGTACTTCTTTCCACAGAACCTTATCCCTTTAAAAAAGTAGATGCTGATGTTTTAGCAGAGGAATTTAATTCTGAAGTTAAAGAAGTTAAATTAGTAGATGGGGAGTTTTTTAGCTGGTATGGATCACGACTTATAAAAGCTTTCGATTATTTTAAAGAGTTACATTAGCCAATAATTATTTATCTGCTTGCCTAAAAGATAAATATTGTATTTCTTGAAAAATTCTATCTGCTTGTTGATGTGCTTTTTCACTTTTTTCGGGATCTTTTGAAGAAAGTTCAAATGAGCGCTTCATTAAAAGTCTGTATCTTTCTTTTAATTGTTCAATTCTGGATTTTTTTCTAAACCAATTATACATAACTAAATCTTTGCACACATCAAAGATAGCCTTAGTATTTGTAACGTGTTATTAACAAGAGGTTAATGGTTTCATAAATTATATTAGATATAAAATATCTTTTTTTAATCCTGTAGAGCAAAAACTTGTCGGAGCAAAGTAGTTGTCCTTGCTGAAATATTATTACGGATATCTTTCTCTTCTACGCTTATCATTTTATAAACGCCTTGTAGCGCTTCAGTGGTAACATAATCTGTTAGGTCTGGGTTTACTTTGGTTACGAAAGGAATGGAATTATATTTAGTAATTATGTTTGTCCAAATTTGGTCTGCACCTACTTTTGAAAAAGACTGCTTAATCACAGGATTAAATTTTGAATAGAGCGCTGAGGTTGTTCTTTGTTCCAAATAATTGGTAGCTGCATTATCGGAACCTAACAAAATGTTTTTTGCATCTGCAAAAGTTATTCCTTTTACAGCTGATACAAATATGGGAGTAGCTTCTTTTACGGCGTCTTCAGCGGCTCTGTTCAAGGCTTTAATACCTTCATCTGCTAAACTCCCTAGGCCTATATCTCTTAAGCCCTGATCCACCTTCTGTAATTCAGATGGCAACATTATTTTTACCAGTTGATTTTTATAAAAACCATCTTTTTGTGTAAGTTTTGTTACTTGTTTGTCAATACCCTTGTCCAATGCCTGTCTTAATCCATTAGCTATTGTTGTTGAGTCCATTCCTATACCTGTTTCAGTAGGAATCGTGTTGACAACTTGTTGCAGTTCAGCACAAGAAAGTAAAAGAAAAATTGAACAGAAAAGAAAGATTTTTTTAAGTAACATAGCTTTAGAATTATATAGGTTTCAAATATAAAAAAGCCCTTCAATATTGAAGGGCTTTTTTCTTTAAAAAGAATTTTAAAAAATTCTTATTTAAGAACTTTTACTGTTTTTGTAGCGTTTCCAATAGTTACTTGAACCAAGTAAGCACCAGAAGCTAAACCACTCATATCTACTTTTGGAGAAATAGCATCAGGATTTACGGTAAGAACCGCTTTACCTAATACATCGTAAATAGTTACGTTATCCACAGCAGTTTTAGTGCTAATAGTCAATACGTCTTTAACTGGGTTTGGATATACTCTGAAAGAATCAGCAGCAAAATCTTCTAGTCCAGCACTGTCAGTGTCAAAGAAAACATCGTCAATGTAATACTGGTTGTTTGCATCAATAGAGAAGAAATCAACACCTCCTAGGTTACCACCAGAAGTATAAAAATCTCCATTATAGATTTCACTACCATCAATATACATTACTACGGTGTCAGTATCTAAGTCAATTTCGTGAGTAATTTGGAACCAAAAGTTTTCAGGATAGCTAAAAGTCGAAACAATATTTGCTGGGTTTGCATCATCTACAACATATCCAGTTCCAGGAGCTAAGTTGTCTAGGTTAAAGTGAACGTTAATACCCCAAATTCCACCTGAAGCACCTGTGTCTTCATCTTCTTGGATGTTATAGTATCCAGTTTTTCCACCAGGAACATACATATACCATGAAAGTATGTACTGTCCTGAAGTTTGGTTTCCTAGCAAAAGCATGGCATCTTGTACACCGTCATCGCCGATATAACCAGACTGAGAAGGAGAAAATGCTTGGTCAGTACTTATAACCAAATCTTCAGGGCCTGCAGCACCACTCCAGCTAGACCAATGGTCTTCATGTACTGGACCTGGCGTGTACCCTTCCATGTCGTCATCAATTATTTGTGCATTAGCACTAAATGTAAAAGCTCCTATAGCAAAAGCCAATAAGTAAATTTTTTTCATAATGTTTAAGTTTTTAATTGTTTAATATTGATGCTGCAATATACAAAAATATTGAAATATTGCAACCCATTTTAGTTTTTTTTTATGATATGTATAGTCTTCCAATGCGTTATGTTCGTTGCGTTTTAACTAAATTTGCAATTCATAATTAATGAAAAACAAACATGGAACAAGTAACTCCCTATAAACCAAAATATAAAGTTCGAATAGTTACAGCGGCATCATTATTTGATGGCCACGACGCGGCTATAAACATTATGCGACGTATCATACAATCTACGGGCGTAGAGGTGATTCACTTGGGCCATGATAGAAGTGTGGATGAGGTTGTAAATACTGCCATTCAGGAAGATGCCAATGCAATAGCCTTGACTTCCTATCAAGGAGGGCATAACGAGTACTTTAAATATATGTATGATCTTTTGCAGGAGAAAGGCGCGGGACATATCAAAATATTCGGGGGTGGCGGCGGAGTTATCCTGCCGTCAGAGATAAAAGAATTGATGGATTATGGAATTACACGCATCTACGCCCCAGATGACGGACGTAAGATGGGACTGCAGGGAATGATCAATGATCTGGTGCAACAATCTGATTTTCCCATAGGCGATAAATTGAATGGAGAGCTCAAAAATATGGAGAAGAAGGAATTTGGCGCAATTGCGAGAATAATTTCCGCGGCTGAAAACTTCCCGGAAATAGCAAAAGAAACCCTCGATAAAATCCATATTAAAAATAAAAAGGTAACTGCCCCGGTTTTGGGAATTACCGGGACGGGAGGTGCAGGAAAATCCTCACTTGTGGATGAACTGGTGCGAAGATTCTTAATTGATTTTCCGGAGAAAACTATCGGAATAATTTCCGTGGATCCTTCTAAAAGAAAAACTGGCGGGGCATTGTTGGGTGACCGAATTCGTATGAATGCCATCAATTCCCCGCGGGTTTATATGCGCAGTTTGGCAACACGCCAAAGCAATCTTGCGCTTTCCAAATATGTAACCGAGGCCATCCAGGTTCTAAAAGCTGCAGAGTATGATCTTATTATTCTGGAAACATCAGGAATTGGACAGAGTGATACCGAAATTATTGAGCACAGTGATGTTTCCTTATATGTTATGACGCCGGAATTTGGTGCGGCCACCCAACTCGAAAAGATTGATATGCTCGATTTTGCCGATTTGGTCGCAATAAACAAATTTGATAAACGCGGTTCGCTGGATGCCCTGCGCGATGTAAAAAAACAGTACGTACGCAACCACCAATTGTGGGATGCCTCACAAGATGATCTCCCCGTTTATGGGACCATTGCGTCCCAATTTAACGATCCGGGAATGAACAAGCTCTACAAGGCCGTAATGCAGCAACTTGCCGAAAAAACCGATACAGATTTAAAAAGTGATTTTAAGATTACTGAGGAAATGGACGAAAAAGTGTTTGTGATTCCTCCCTCACGCACACGGTATCTTTCGGAAATTTCAGAGAACAATAGGGCGAACGATAAAAAGGCTTCGGAACAGGCCGAAGTTGCCCAAAGACTTTATGGAATTTTTAAAACAATAGAAACCATCTCCGGGAAAAAACCTGAATTGGACAAGGCAGGAATTGTTTCGGAATTAATTATAAATTCAGAAAAAAATAAAGATTTATTAAAATTGCTGCTTGCCGAATTTGATCGTGAAAAATTAAATCTAGATCCGTACAATTGGGAAATTATAACAGGTTGGGACGAAAAAGTAAACAAATATAAAAATCCAATCTATAGCTTTAAGGTCCGCGATAAGGAAATAAATATAAAAACACATACCGAATCGCTTTCGCATACACAAATTCCAAAAGTGGCTTTGCCGAAATACCAGGCTTGGGGCGATATTTTGAAATGGACGCTCCAAGAAAATGTACCTGGAGAATTTCCGTACACTTCGGGGCTTTATCCTTTCAAAAGAACCGGGGAGGATCCTGCCAGAATGTTTGCTGGCGAAGGAGGACCAGAACGTACCAACAGACGTTTTCACTATGTTAGTATGGGCTTGCCTGCCAAAAGGCTTTCCACGGCATTTGACAGTGTAACTTTATATGGAAATGACCCTGACCTTCGACCCGATATTTATGGCAAAATAGGTAATGCGGGCGTTTCCGTTTGTTGTTTGGACGATGCGAAAAAATTATACTCAGGTTTTGATTTAAGTCATCCAATGACCTCGGTTAGTATGACTATTAATGGACCCGCACCAATGCTGCTAGGTTTTTTTATGAATGCTGCCATTGATCAAAATTGTGAAAAATATATTTCGGAAAATGGCATGGAAAAAGAAGTTGAAAAGAAAATCTCAACTATTTATAAGGAAAAAAATATTGCCCGCCCCAAATACCACGGCCATTTGCCCGAAGGCAATAATGGCTTGGGCCTTATGCTACTCGGGGTTACCGGCGATCAAGTTTTGGATACAGAAGTTTATAACAAAATTAAATACGAAACTTTACAGCAGGTTCGCGGTACGGTCCAAGCAGATATTTTAAAGGAAGACCAAGCGCAAAACACTTGTATTTTTTCAACTGAATTCGCATTGCGTTTAATGGGCGATGTGCAGGAATATTTTATAGAGAAAAAAGTTCGGAATTTCTATTCAGTTTCAATTAGCGGTTACCACATTGCCGAAGCGGGCGCAAACCCCATAACCCAATTGGCTTTTACGCTTGCAAATGGTTTCACTTACGTGGAATATTATTTGAGCAGGGGAATGGACATCAACGAATTTGGCCCTAACCTATCGTTTTTCTTCAGTAATGGAATTGATGCGGAATATGCCGTAATTGGTCGGGTGGCACGAAAAATTTGGGCAAAGGCCTTAAAGGAAAAATATGGCGCAAACCCGCGTGCACAAATGTTGAAATATCACATTCAAACTTCCGGGCGCTCATTGCATGCGCAGGAAATCGATTTTAACGATATTCGTACTACCTTGCAAGCTTTATATGCAATTTATGATAACTGTAATTCCCTTCATACAAATGCATATGACGAAGCAATTACAACCCCAACGGAAGAAAGCGTGCGCCGTGCGATGGCAATTCAGCTAATTATAAATAAGGAACTTGGCTTGGCTAAAAACGAGAATCCTATCCAAGGATCTTTCATTATTGAAGAACTTACAGATTTGGTTGAAGAAGCTGTTCTAAAGGAATTTGATAGTATTACGGAACGCGGGGGCGTTTTGGGCGCTATGGAAACTATGTACCAGCGCAGTAAGATTCAGGAGGAAAGTCTGTATTATGAAACCTTGAAGCACAATGGCGACTTCCCAATAATTGGGGTGAATACGTTCTTAAGCAGCAAAGGTTCGCCAACCGTGCTTCCTGCGGAAGTGATTCGTGCAACCGAGGAAGAGAAGCAGGTTCAGATTGAAACATTGAAAAATCTTCATAAAATGTATGCCGACATTGCAAATGAGAAAATTGAAAAAGTGAAATCGGCCGCCATTCATAACGAAAATATGTTTGAACAATTAATGGAAGCTACCAAAGTCTGCTCTTTGGGCCAGATTACGGAGTCCTTATTTGAAGTAGGAGGTCAATATAGACGAAATATGTAGCGGAAAATTTTTTAAACACGACAAAAATACATATCTTTGTGTCAAATGTCGTGATTATGAAAAAGTACCAAAACCCTTCCGATGTAAATTTGGTGAAAGAACCAGAGGTTTTCTATTTGCTCGACAATCCTTTTGACAGAATAGTAGGTGTTTTAGGAGGCGTGGGGCAGGTGGGCCAGGCCGTAAATAGCGATATTGATCTTATTACCGTTACCCGCAAGGGTCTGCCAAAGAGCGTGGTTTATTCTATATGCGAGGTATTGGGTATTTCCATGGATCGGCTCAGTGATTTGCTGCACATTTCGCACCGCACATTACAGCGCAAGGCAGATGATGACCTCTTGGGGGTTTCGGCTTCCGAACAGCTTTTTGAGATAGCCGAAATGGTCTCAGAAGGCATAGACGTTTTTGAAACACTTGAAGATTTTAGAAACTGGCTCCATTCCAGACCATATATTTTTAAAGGGCAGCAACCCTTAGACTTTCTAGACACGAGGTTTGGAATTCAATATGTAAAAAATGTCCTTGGGCGCATTGCTCATGGAATTCCTTCTTGATTGTGCGAATCTTTAGAATTGCCAAAAGCGAATATATTGACGATTTTACCGGTGAAGGTGCCAGACTTTATGGGGGTAGATGGAATTTGGTTGGTGACCCGATGCTTTATTTTTCACAAAGTTTATCTTTGAGTTTGTTGGAAATTATTGTCCACGTTGAATTTGCCAAATTGCCCGTGGGCTATTCCTTTCTTGAAGTGGAAATTTCAGATAAATTTATAAAACCAATTCAGTCCTTGGATTTCATTAAGCCGAAATGGAGCTCTGAAGAAGCCGAAAAACAAGTGCAGATGTTGGGGTCTTCTTGGCTCAAGCGGCACGAAAGCTTGGCGCTCCGCGTGCCATCGGCCATTTTGGAACTGGAGCATAATATTTTGATAAACCCACATCACAAAGATATCGGGAACATAAAGATTATTAAGAAAGGAACTTTGGATTTTGACCCGCGGTTAATTCGATAACGTTTTCGGGCTAATCCTCGTCGGCATCCATATCTTCGTCAAAACTGTCTTCCTCGTAGTCATCGTCGAAAAACTCTTTGGGGAAATTATTTGGATCAAACGGAATATCGTCATCGGGATCGTGGTCGTCATAATTTATACCCGGCGGATTGAAAAGTCCCCAACGGTCTATAATGTAATCCCAGGGGTTAAAAGTTTTTACCCATTCTGCAAAAAGAATACGAAATTCTTCCACTTCCTTACGCAGTAGGTCCAGATACTCAGTATCCTTAAAGCCCGTCATTTCTATTCCATGAGTGTAGGTCGCAAGCTCACGTGCCGCCTTTCTTATTATGGCGGCATTTTCCATTTTAATGTCGTATAGTTCTACGCTTTCCGCACCCATAATTTTGGCGGGGATTATCGTGGAACTTTCCATTAAATAGGATAGGCTGTGGGCCAGCAACTCCTTTTCACCCTTTCGTTTGAATTTTAAATCAGTATTTTCGACAGATTTTACCAAATGCCTGACCAATGTCGAAATCTCTTCGGCTTTTTTATAGATGGGCAGATTTTTGGTCTGTTTAAACCTTTCGCGTGGATCGAGATTTTCTTCGTTTTCAAACATAATTTTTATCACAATGCTCACTTGCAAATGTAATAAATGAAATTGATGTAAATTTTAGGCTAAAGCGTTAACCTCCAAGTATGCTGAAGTTTTCGAAATCTTTTGAGCTCTTTACGAAGTAATGGCAGAAAATCCTTTCCGTTACTGCTCACTCTTTCCAAGCGTTCACAATTTTTATAGAGAAGATTGGAAAGGCGCATTACAGAAGCTGCATATTTATGCTTTTCTTCAGAAAATGGTTGACTCTCGGCCTTCAATATTTGGGGCCCCAATGATACTGACTGTTGCACAATATCACCTGTAAAATAGATATTCGGATCTTCGGCACCATTCTTTTGAAGATGTGCCAAATCATGAGCTATATAGCTTGAAATATTTCTGGCAAGAGAGAATATTTCAAGTGCTTTGTTATAGATTGCAGAATGTGAATTCTTTCCAACGTGATGGGGCGACATTTTTCCTCTTCTTTTTTTAAGCGTATCAAATTTAACTACTAACATTTTGATTTAGCTATCGATGTTAAAGTAAATTCGTATTTTTGGTTTAGATATTATCGTATTTTCAAAATAAACTTTAAAATGAGTATTGATTCTTTAAATTGGAAAATCCTCAATTGTCTCCAAAAAAATGCACGACAACCCAATACTGAAATTGGTAGACAAGTAGGTATTAGTTCACCGGCAGTTTCTGAAAGAATAAAAAAAATGGAAGATTCAGGTATAATCAACGGTTATTATACAATTGTTTCGCCTTTTGAAGCGGGTTATCAGTTTAAAGCTATAATAACACTTAGGGCGTTTATGGGAAAACTAAAGCCATTTCTTGAAATTGTTAAAACCTATGATGAGGTTTTAAATTGTTATCGCATAACAGGAAATGAAAATATTGTAATGGAGGTTGTTTTAAAAAATCAAAAACATTTGGAAAATTTTATCGACCAATTAATTGTGTATGGTGAAACAAAAACACAGATTGTACTGTCACACGTGGTTAAAAACCGTGACATTAAGCCTTTGAGATGAAAAACCTTATGTTAAAAATGTGATAATTGGATTCATTTTAAGAATTACAAATCACGCTTTCTGCTAAATTAGCTGTGTAACTATCCCAAAAAACATAGCCATGAAAAATTATACTTTTCAATTTTTATTAGTGACTTTGATTTCGGCATTATTAGGTTTTACTGGTTTGGAATATACTGGAGCATTTTTTGTGAGATTGTTATGTCTTTTTGCGGGAATTGGTTTAATGATTTCTTGCTTGGACGCAATTATAGTTTCACGTAAGGAACGTCGTGCTAAAAAAAATACTCAATTGTAAGTACGTTATATATCCTTGGCCTTTGATTTTTTCAGTAGGAAATATAACCAAATTGTTAACCCACCTACAAAAAGAAGAAAGATTGAGAAAATTGTCCAAGTAGTGAAATATCCAAAATTGTTTACAAGATTCATTCCTCCATTGTGTCCAATCAGGTGCGCAAAGCTAAAACTCATACTATATAGCGCCATATAACTTCCTTTTCTTCCTTTGGGAGACATCTCCAAAGCGAGGGCATTTGAAAATGGGAACCCAATCATTTCTCCAAGAGTCATTAAAAGCATAGCTATTACTAAAACACCGCTCCAGTCGCTCAGGTTTAACACCAAGAAACTTAAGCCCAAAAAGAAAACTCCCCAAAAAGTAGCCATCGTTTTTGAAATTTTCTTTCGGTCAAGCCAAGCAATCAGTGGCATTTCAAAAATTACAATTGTGGCTCCATTTATAAACAAAAGCCACCCGATAATGTCTTCAGAAAGAAAATGCACTTTTTCATAATACACTGGCATAACTGAAAAATATTGAACAAATGCCAGGCTGTATGCAATCATTATAAAGAAAAAAACTAAAAAGTATTTGTTGAAATAAGGTGGCAAACCTTCTTTAACAACGATAACTTTTTCATCTGTACTTTTCAGCTTTTTAGGCTTCAAAAGAAGAAATACGCCAAGGGAGGCAAGCATACAGGTTAACCCATCGATCCAAAATAGCGATGTGTAGTTGATGTGGGCAATTATCAATCCGCCCACTAGTGGTCCTATTGAAAATCCAAGATTTATAGCCAAGCGTATCAATGCAATGCCTCGGGTTATATTTCCGGGTTTGCTGTACGCGTCAGCAGCCACAAAAATAGCAGGTCTGCCAGCATCTGTCATTAAGGTCAATAAAAATATACCTATACAGAACCCATAAAATGTATTTATATATTGAAGCAGAATAAAACCTACTCCTCCCAAAAAAAGGCTGGACAGAATTACCTTATAATAACCAATGGAATCGGTTAATTTACCGCCAATATAGGTTCCCACTAAAGAACCTAGGCCAAAGCACGACATTATCCATCCCACTTGTGGCAGATCAAACCCTTCCACGTTTATGAGGTATAGAGACAAAAACGGAATTACCATCGCCCCAGCGCGGTTAATGAAAGTAACCAAAGACAATAACCAAATCTCTCGGGAAAGTCCCCGAAAGTTTGCTAGGTAGTTAGAATAAATTTTTTTCATCTTTGGTTGGTGGTATAAAATTAAAACGTCCCGGTTTTAGCCGGGACGTTTTTATATAGTATAAACTTATTGTTACATAGTCAATACATACATCGCCGGCATTTCGTGTTTGAAATGACCTGGTTTCTTCGGCAGGTGTATGTGTTATTTTTCATTTTTAATTTAAATTGATTTCCAAATGTAGTGAAAATTATTTCTCGGCAAATTATTTTTTTGTTTTAATCCAATACTCTTTTTAAAGTCATGCCAAAACGTACAGCAGCTTTGTCGTACATATTCCCCATTCTAATTAAGCTGGGTTTGGGATAATCTTCATTGGCTTTTAAAAATTTTCCCAGCCAATCGCTTGATGGACCAAAGGATGTGGATGGACCATTTTTATAAAAAGAAAAGCTTCCAACTACATCGAACCCTTCTGCTCTTTCAACATCAATTTGTGATATGATAGTTTCTGGGGAAGAAGTTTCAAAAAAAGTTATTTTTAAATTTGCTTTAGCAGGTTGTTGTGCTATTCCGGCATCATAACCAAAATACATCCAATCCGTTTGAACCTTCATTGTGTATTTTATGGAGGGATCGTTCCAAACAAATTCTATGGGATGGTCATAATCCTTGATGCGGTTATTTAATGCCGCAACAAAAATTTGGGGGTAAATAGAATCTTTTGCAGCAAAGTGGTTTTGTTCCCAATCCGAGGCTTCTTCCCAATTTAGTTTTTTTGCTATTTTTTCTTTAATATATTGTAGGAATTCAGCTTCTGTAAAATTATCTGAATTAAAGTGAAGATCGTTATAAGTAAAAACCACATTTACTTTTTCCTGCGATGCCAAAAAGGCCATTTCTTTTTTATCTAATTTAATGTGTTGGGCATATATAAAATTTGAACTGATAAAGAAAAATACTGAAGTGAGGAGAAGCTTGAACATAGAAGGATTTTTTTCCAAAAATAAAAATTAATATGAAGTTTGAAATTCTTTTCTACTTTTACTGAAAGCAAATTATGAAGAATCTATTTTCAATAATCTTTTTAGTGCTCTGCACAGTCATTTCTGCTCAGGACAAAGCCATTATTTCTGAAAGCAAGGCTGCGCAGATTGAACTGAATGAAGAATTCAGCAATCCCGAAACCACAATTTTGGAACCGAAGGATTTCAAAAACTTCAAAGGACTGGAATTTTATCCCGTTGATAAAAAATTCATTGTAAAAGCAAAATTTGTACGTACCCCAGATGAAAAACCGTTCTTGATGCCCACAACTACTGACCGAACGCCAGAATATGTAAAGTACGGAGAAGCACATTTTTCAATTGAAGGAAAGGATTTTGTATTGAATCTTTTCAAAAGTACCCAGCCTTATAGTGAACCGGGCTACGAAGACTATCTTTTTCTCCCCTTTACCGATTTAACTAGCGGTGACGGTAGTTATGGCGGAGGAAGATTTTTGGACCAGCGAATTCCACAAGGTGATACAATTATTATAGACTTCAATAAGGCATACAATCCCTATTGTGCATACAGTCCTCGTTTTTCGTGCCCAATTCCGCCAAAGGAGAACGATCTTTTAATCAGGATTGAAGCTGGTGTAAAGGATTTTGGGAAACACTAAAAATACTTCACTAACCACATTCCCAAGAAAACCATTGCAAAACCTATCACAAAACTTGCAATAGTATATAGGGCGAAAGACATAAAATCACCGCTTTTCAAAAAAAGATGATTCTCATAAGCGAAGGTTGAAAATGTAGTGAACCCGCCACAGAAGCCTGTGGCCAAAAATAAAACTGTGTTTTGCGAAAGTGTTTCGTTTTTTAATGCAATGCCGAGAATAATACCAATTAATAAGCTTCCTAAAATATTTGCAGCAAACGTTCCATAGGGTATTCCTGTTTCATAATTATTTAGCCATTTTGAAAACGCATACCGAAGCGTGCTCCCCAAACCGCCACCTATAAAAACCAACGCCAATTGTTTCATTTAAATACCTTCTTCAACGGGTTCAGGTGCAGTTATAATGGGAATGTAAACTTCGGTCAGCCAATTTGCAGGATTTGGAACTTCACCCGGATCGGTAACATACACTTCAAACATTTTTCTGTCTGGGTCTATCTGGTGGCCATTTTTATCAATATACTGTCTTCCCTTAGTGTACGCTTCTGATAGATGTTCGTAATTTCCTTTCAATGAAACCTTTACGGCTTTAACTGGCTCCATAAACCCACAAACAACAGGGCTGCCCTCTGGAGTAATAACCTGCTCTTTTACGGGTATGGCGGTTGAAAAAATAACGGTGCCATTTGCATTATCAACTTCGTTGTAAATTGTAAAGGGCATTCCAGCCATATTCAAGTTGTTCTGGGTGATGAAACCCATCACTTCGCCCATCATAGGTGCCATTTTTTCACCCAGCTCGCTCATTTTAGAAACTGATGTTGTGTACATATAGTAGCCACCGCCGTATTGTGTAACGCCGTCAACATTTATAGAATATTGCTTCATATCTTCGGCTACTTCCTCAGCAATTCCTTCAAGTCCCGCTTTGTTCATTTTGTGCATTTCTGCATCAAAGTCCATTCCGCTCAATGAATAATAGGCTTTGTCAATTAGCGTATGCTCGCCCTTCATTCCCCAAGTAACTTTTGTTCCGCCTTCCACTTCCTCAAAAGTCCAATATACCTCCGGGTTTCTTTCACCACCGGGGGTATTTAGCGTTAAATCCTGCTCTATTTCTTTATTTGGAATAACTTTCGTAGTTGTCATAGAGCCGCTCATTTCGCCATCCCAAGAATAGGATGCACCTTCACCAACAGTCTTTTCAGCATACGTAAATGTTATGGTGGAATCCTCTTTTTTCCAAGGGCCCCATTCTTCCCAACTTTTATAATCGTTCACTTTATTGAAGACTACTTCTGGCGGTGCATTGATTACCATAGTATCCTGAATATCGTAGGTGCCATCTTTGGTTCCAAAATAAATGGCACTGCCAATAATAATGATGAGAAGAAGAAAAAATAAATACTTTAAAATTTTCATTTGGTCGGGGGGTGTTGATTGGTGTTGCTAAGATAGTGAAAATTCATCGATGCTTTTGAAATTGAAATCCTTCGTATTTTTTCAAATTTAGACCTCCATCTATCACGAACATTATTTTAGTACATTTGCGGAAATCTAAAATTTTTTAAAATGAAGAAGACCTTTTTTATTGCAATGGCAATGAGCGGTTTGCTCTTTTTTTCGTGTAAGGACAATCAACCGGAAAAAGATGTAGCCCAAGTTGAAAATACAACATCCACAGAATTTGATTACAATGTAGAATCTTTTGGCGATGTAAAAGTACTGCGTTACCAAATTCCGGGATGGGACAAACTAACCCTAAAAGAACAAAAGCTCGTGTATTACCTTACCCAAGCCGGTTTGGAAGGACGGGACATTATGTGGGACCAAAACTACCGCCACAACCTTACCATTAGAAAGGCGCTGGAAAATGTGTATGCAAATTACAAAGGCGATAAAACCACTGAAGATTGGAAAAATTTTGAAACTTACTTGAAAAGAGTATGGTTCAGTAATGGTATTCACCACCATTATTCCAACGATAAGCTAAAGCCAGAATTTTCTTCGGAATATTTAAAGCAACTTTTAACCGATACCAATACTAAGCTGGAAGGAGAAGCTTTTGAAGTTATTTTTAACGACAAAGATTCCAAAAAAGTAAACCAGGCAAAAGGTGTAGATAACGTTGCCCAAAGCGCGGTTAACTTTTATGGGCCAAACGTGACCAATAAAGATGTGGAGAGTTTTTATGCAAAGAAGAAATCTCCAAATCCAAAAAAACCACTTTCCTACGGTTTGAATTCAAAATTGATAAAGGAAAATGGCGAGCTTAAGGAATTGGTTTACAAATCTGGTGGACTTTACGGCCCCGCGATAGATAAAATTATTGGCTGGCTTGAAAAAGCAGAGGGTGTTGCAGAAAACCAAGCACAGGGCGATGCTATCGGTCTTTTAATTGAATATTATAAAACAGGAGACCTTCAAACGTGGGACGACTACAATGTAGCTTGGACCGCCGCGACCGAAGGAAATATAGACTACATAAACAGTTTTATTGAAGTTTATAACGACCCGCTAGGGTATAGAGGTTCTTATGAAACCATCGTTCAGATAAAAGATTTTGATATGTCTGAAAAAATGGCTGTACTTTCTGAAAACGCACAGTGGTTTGAGGATAATTCGCCTTTGATGGAGGAACACAAAAAGAAAAACGTGGTAGGTGTAACCTATAAAGTAGTAAACGTTGCGGGTGAAGCTGGTGATGCTTCTCCAAGTACCCCAATTGGGGTAAACCTTCCCAATGCAAACTGGATTCGCGCAGAAGTGGGAAGTAAATCTGTTTCCCTTGGAAATATTATTGAAGCATACAATAATGCAGGAAGCACAGGCAGATTGAAAGAATTTGTAAACGATGAGGAAGAATTGGAGCTCGAAGAAAAATACGGACAGAAAGCCGACAAACTTCACACAGCACTTCACGAAGTAATAGGTCACGCTTCAGGACAATTAAATCCTGGTGTTGGCGAAACCAAAGAAACCTTAAAAAATTATGCCTCTACTTTAGAAGAAGGCCGTGCAGATTTGGTAGGTCTTTACTATTTATACAACCCAAAATTACAAGAGCTTGGTTTGGTTGACGACTGGAAAAAGGTGGGTATGGCTGCCTATGACGGTTACATCCGCAATGGTTTGATGACGCAATTGATTCGTTTAAATTTAGGCGATGATGTGGAAGAAGCGCACATGCGAAACCGCCAGTGGGTATCCGCTTGGGTTTTTGAAAAAGGAAAGGCCGACAACGTGATTGAAAAAATTACCCGCGACGGAAAAACCTATTACAACATTAATGACTATGATAAACTTCACGATTTATTCGGAGAACTGCTTCGTGAAACACAACGAATTAAAAGTGAGGGTGATTACGCTGCAGTAGAAAATTTAGTTGAAACCTACGGTGTGAAAGTGGATCAAACCCTTCACAAAGAAATTTTGGAGCGCAACAAACAATTTACTTCAGCACCTTACAGCGGTTTTGTGAATCCTGTACTTGTACCTAAAATGGACGATAATGGTGAAATAGAAAGTTTCACTATTGAGCAACCAAATACTTTTGCAGACCAAATGTTCTTCTATTCTAAGAATTACAGCAATTTGCCTGCTGTAAACTAAATAAATTTTTAAAGCAGATAAAAAAAGCTCTTCGTCTATGCGAAGAGCTTTTTAGTTTTAAACAATTCAAATAAACACTTATAACGTCAGCTGAAAACGTAAACAGGAGTCTTCGGTAATAGTAATGGAACCATCCCAATTATAACCTTGGCAGTTTGCCGTATAATTATAAGTACCTTCGGATAGGTCATTAAAGTTTCCTCCATAACCATCATTAATGCAATCTGGTGTCCCGGCGTAGTAATAACCGGTTATAGTGCTGGTTCCAACACCGCTGAGATTTACGGTTATTGGGCCACAACCATAATCTTGGTTGGTCCAGAATTTAACATCTCCTTTGCCGCTTCCTCCACCGCCGGTTCCGCCGCCACCTCCACCGGAGCCACCGCCACTACCTGCATTGCTACAATCTACTCCGTAACCACCCACAATTACATCAATAGAACCATTTGCGTCCAGATTTGCTTCTAGAATAAATTCCACGCCATTTATAGATATGGTACAGGTATTTGGTGGAATATTCCCTAGATTATGTGCATAGAGTGTTACATAATTAAACCCATTGTATCCAAAATCGTAATCTACGCTAATTGGGTCTGATGGGCCTCTGAGTGTCTGTTCATCAATAATAGTATTGCCATTTGCTATTATAGAGACAATATCATCATCAACCGTTCCGTGATCCCAAACTTTAATATTAGTGATTCTGCTAGAAATTTCTATGCACCCCAAATAATTGTTGGTTCTTCCAAAAGTGGAAGAAGGTATTATGGAAGTTTCGTTTACTTCTATTGGTTCTGGCTCCGGTTCAGATTCTTCTTCTTCACAGCTTATAAAAAATATTGAAAAAGCTAATAATAACGGAAAAACTAGTTTTAATTTGATCATATTTTAATTTGGTTTTTAGGTTACTTTTCTAGTTGAATGTATTTTGAATATTTGCAATTAGTGTTGTATTTAGAAAAAACCCATAGTGCATCGATCTGTTAATTTCAATTTTCCTCCCTCCTCAAAGAGAAAAATTATTATATCTCCTCACTCACAATGCACCTGTAGGTTTTTTTCATAGAAATTTATTTCGCTAATTCAATTAGTTCAATTGAAAGGTTTTGGGTTAGTCAAGGTTTTGATTGTCTGAGACAAAATTAAGACGGGAAGAGTTTTTAAAAAATACCTACTTTAGGGTATTTTTATTGAAAAGGTTCTTAAAAATGATTAAGAAAAACTATACAGGAAAGGGATAAACAGTAAATTACTTTTCAGCCAGAGAGAAGAATTAATTTTTTAAATACGTCTTTACGAGTAGAAGAAATACTATAAAAGCAATAAAACCCACTAAAATCCAGAGACTGCCCTTATACTGTTTTTTATGAAGTTTTTTGTCGCCGCGATAGCTGTAAACCATAATAATGACGAAGACAATAAAAAATAAAACAGCAAAAACAAATTGGCCGGTAGTAAACATAAATGTGTAGTTTTACAGGGCAAATTTACACCTTATAAATTATAATATGAAGAATAAAATAGCCGCAGTTTCCGAATTTCACAATGCATTTGGATTGGGTATGAAGGAATCTCCCACTGCCGATCTGGGAATAAAGAAAAATCTTTTGCGTTATGAACTTATGCGTGAAGAAAACGAAGAATATTTAGAAGCGGCAAATAATGATGATTTGGTTGAGGTCGCAGATGCGCTAGGTGATATGCTCTATATTTTGTGCGGAACCATTATTGAGCACGGAATGCAACACAAAATTGAAGAGGTATTTAACGAAATACAACGAAGCAATATGAGCAAACTGGGAGATGATGGTAAGCCTATATACCGAGAAGATGGTAAAGTCTTAAAAGGCCCCAATTACTTTAAACCTAACATTCAAGCTATACTTGATAAATAAAAAAAATCCAAAACGAGAAAGTTTTGGATTTTTTAAAATGTACCGTCAGAAAGTGTTATACAACTTCAAATCTCCAGCCAAAGGGATCTTCGCTTCTGTTATACTGTATATTCATTAACTCATTTTTGAAGCGGGTTGCAAATCCATGCTCCTGTTTTTCAAGTTCATAAACAGTTTCCTTATAACTAAAAGCACTTACAGGACTTATAACTGCTGCTGTCCCCGCGCCAAAAATTTCCTTTAGACTTCCGTTCTTTGCGGCTTCCACAATTTCTGAAACCAAAACGGGTCTTTCTTCAACGGTAATATTGTCTCTTTTTGCAATAGCTATTACGCTTTTGCGTGTAACACCGTCTAAAATTCGGTCGCTTATTGGGGCGGTAAGGAGCGTATCATTCACACGAAAAAATACATTCATCGTTCCTGCTTCCTCTAAATATTTATGGTCGCTTGCATCTGTCCAGATTACTTGCTGAAAACCTTTCTCTCGTGCCAAATTTGTTGGAAAAAATTGTGCGCCATAATTTCCGGCTGCTTTTGCAGCACCCACACCACCATTTGCCGAACGGCTGTAATGCTCAGCGATTACAACCTTAACATCTCCCGTATAATATGCTTGAGCGGGCGACATCAAAATCATAAACTTATATTCTGTAGATGGGGAAGCCGAAACCCCCACTTGGGTTGCCATTACAAAAGGGCGTATGTACAATGAATTCCCTAGGCCGGGCTTAACCCATTCCTTGTCCATTTTTACCAAAGTTGTCAAGGCCTCAAAGAAAATATCTTTCGGAAACTCTGGTATAGCCATTCTTTTAGATGACCTGTTTATTCTATTAAAATTTTCTTCAGGTCTAAAAAGCCACACTTTACCATCTTCATCCTTAAAGGCTTTCATTCCCTCAAAAACTGCCTGGCCGTAATGAAAAACCTTTGCCGCAGGTGAAATGGTTAAAGGTCCATAAGGTTTAATAGTAGGGTTCTGCCATTCTCCATCCTTATAATCACATTCAAACATATGGTCGCTAAAGGTGCTTCCGAAAGTGAGGTTGTCAAAATCTACATCTCCTATTCTGGAAGTTGAAACTTTTTGTATGTCAATTTTTTGGGTGGTGGAAGAATTCATGAAAAAGAATTATTTATTTTGTAAAAATAGGTAAAATTTAGGCCATAAAAAATTCAAAAAATCATTAAAATTGCAACGCATTACCAGTCAATAATTTATTAAATACTATAAAATGAAAAAAATTCTATTTTTATTTTCAATAATGGCAGTTTTGTTTAGCTGTAAAAACGAAAAAACTGAAGATAAGCCCGTGCTTGAAACGGAAGAAATAGCAGTTAACTATCAAGCTTTTGGTGAAAAAATTACCGATGATGATGTTTTGACGAAAGCCGAAATAATCGAAAAGTACAACAATTTGAAAATTGGCGATACCATAAACGTAAAATTTACTACGCAAGTGAAAGAAGTTTGCCAAAAGAAAGGTTGTTGGATGAAAGTAGATATGGGCAAGGATGAAGCTATGGTGCGTTTTAAGGATTATGGTTTCTTTATGCCAAAAGATATTTCCGGAAAAGATATTATCGCTGAAGGAAAAGCTTATGTAGAAGAAATGAGCGTTGAAGACCAACAACACTACGCTGAAGACGGTGGTGCCACTCCAGAGGAAATTGCAGCCATCACCGAGCCAAAGCGCACACTTGCTTTTGAGGCACACGGCGTATTAATTCCAGAAGAGGAAAAGCAATAATTTTTTGAAAAGAACTTTGTTTAAAACGGGCGACGGCTCTTACACCCTGCATATTCCAGAGTGGGACGAACAATACCACTCTAAGCATGGCGCAATAGCCGAAGCCCTTCACGTTTTTATAAAGGAAGGGCTTTATCATTGGTTTTCTGAAAATAAAAAAACAGAAGTTTCAATTCTCGAAATCGGTTTTGGCACTGGTCTGAACGCACTCTTAACTTTTTTGGAAACTGAGAAAAATCCATTTAAGGTCCATTATACCGGTGTTGAGGCTTACCCCTTGGAGGTAGGCGAAATAGTTAAGCTTAATTATACTTCGCTTTTAAATGCATCAGAAGAAGTATTTTTAAATATGCACCATTCCCCTTGGGAGCAAATAAGCAGCATTTCTGTAAATTTTCAACTTACAAAACAGCAGAAATTATTTTCTGAAATAAATTCTGAAAATTCCTTCAACCTTATCTATTTTGATGCTTTCGGAATCCGCGTGCAACCAGAACTATGGACCGAGGAAATTTTTAAAAAAATGTACGCTGCATTAAAACCGCACGGAATTTTGGTTACCTATGCTGCAAATGGGAATGCAAGGCGTGCTATGCAGGCCGTGGGCTTTAAAGTGGAGCGTCTTTCTGGTCCACCGGGAAAAAAAGAAATGTTGAGAGGTACAAAAATTTAAATTCATTGTATTTCGATCGTTCCAAAAGGGCAAGTTTAACCAATTCAAAACAATCAATTCACAATCTTCCGTTAACACCCTTTGCTATTCACAATTGAATTTCTAAATTTAAAATTATGATTAGAAAAGTGTTGATAACAGGTGCTACAGGCCTTATAGGTAGTGAAATTGTTCGTCAATGTCACGCTGCCGGAATTGCTGTTAATTATCTCACAACCAGCAAGGAAAAAATTGAATGTACCGAGAATTATAAAGGGTTCTATTGGAATCCTCAAGAAGGTGAGATTGATCTTCAGGCTTTTGATGGTGCAACGGCAATAATTAATTTGGTTGGAGCCACTATTTCTGAACGATGGACGAAAAAATATAAAAAGATTATTCTTGAAAGTAGAATAGAATCTATCAATCTGCTACGCGATACGCTTCTACAAATAGATCACAATATTGTCCATTTTATTTCTGCTAGCGGCATCAGTATCTATCCAAACTCAGAGACCAAGCTCTATACAGAGGAAAATGAGGAGGTTGACAATACCTTTTTGAGTGAAGTCGTAGTTGCTTGGGAAGCTGCCGCCGCCCAGTTTAAGAATATGGGGATGGAGGTGAGTAAAGTGCGCACGGGAGTAGTTTTGGCAAAAAATGACGGAGCTTTTCCAAAATTGGTTAAGCCTGTTAAACTTGGAGTAGGTGCGCCCTTGGGAAACGGCGAACAATGGATATCCTGGATCCATCTTGAAGATATTGCCGGAATATATCTTTTTCTTCTAACGAACCAGCTAGAAGGAAAATATAATGCAGTGGCACCTAACCCTGTTCAAAATAAAAAGATGACCAAGATGATTGCTTCAAAGTTGGACAGTCCGCTCTGGATGCCAAACATTCCAGATTTTGCTATCAAATTGTTATTGGGCGAAATGTCCGTTTTGGTTTTGGAAGGGCAGCTGGTGAGTTCCCAAAAAGTTGAGAAACTCGGTTATCCTTTTAAGTATTATAATTTGGAAAACGCCTTACAGGATTTACTGTAAATAAAAAAGAGAGGCAATTTTGCCTCTCTTCAGTTTATAAAAAAATTCTTCTAGATTAAGCTTTATTGGCAACCAATGAAACTGTAATTTTCATCGCGTCGTTTATAAACTTATCACCCAAATTTGGGAATATAGATTTTGAACCAAAGTTAACATCCCACTTAGTTCTGTCTATTTCAAAGGTTTCGCTCTTCAACATCATTTTGTCTCCTTCCATAGTTACAATTGCAGGAAATTCAATAGCATTTGTTTTGTCTTTTATGGTCAAGTTTCCTTTAACCACATTATTTTCAATGCCTGTCATTTCAAATTTTGCGGTTGGATATTCTTTTACATTAAAGAAATCACCTTCCTTGCCTTCAACAGTTCCTTTTAAGTGAGCTTCCAGCTTAGCTTTATCATCACCTTCCAGATCTTCGTCAGTAATGCTGTTCATATCAATTACAAATTCTCCGGCCTCAACGTTTCCATTGTTTAAATGAACCGTTCCTGAAGAAAGTTTTATTGTTCCATGATGTTTTCCAGTTGGCTTAGCACCTTCCCACATAATAGTAGAAGCATCAGTATCTACTGTATATTCTGTAGCCATTTCGGTAGCTTCGGAAGCTTCCTCTACTGGTGTTTCTGCTTCTTTTTCGGTGTTTTTGCAAGAAAAAGCTCCTACTGTAATAAAAGCCATCATAGTAAGTTTCAAAAATGTAAATTTCATATTTATTGGTTTTAGTTTTGAATTGCAAAAATATGTTTAAACAAAATGAATTTTCTTAAAGTAATATTAAATTAAAAGGCTGTGACATTTTGACATTTTAATACAAATGGCAGTACTTTTGCTCCCTTCAGAAAAAATTGAAAGAAAAGCTAGTATGGGCAAAAACGATAAAATGAAAGAAACCGAATATGAAGAAGAAGTAGGTTTTGACGAAACTGATATTAATGAACAGGAAGCTGCACAAGAAAAAGTAACCGATGCACTTTCTGAATTGGAAGAAGAATTTCAGCGCGAAAAGGATCGTTATCTACGCCTTTTTGCGGAGTTTGAAAATTTCAAAAAACGTACTGCCCGTGAACGGGTAGATATGTTTAAAACTGCAGGTGCCGATGTAATTGGTTCTTTATTGCCAGTTTTGGACGACTTTGAGCGTGCCTTGAAAGAAATAGAAAAAAGTGAGGACGACAGTCTTCTCAAGGGTGTGGAGCTTATTCATAACAAACTGCGTGAGACCCTTAAATCTAAGGGACTTCATTTAATGGATGTAAAACCGGGTGATGCATTTGATGCAGATTCGCACGAAGCAATTACCCAAATTCCAGCACCCGAAGATAAACTGAAAGGCAAAATTATAGATGTAGTGGAAAAAGGATATACCTTGGGCGACAAGATAATCCGCTACCCAAAAGTGGTTATAGGACAATAATATGAAGGAAGATTATTACGAAATTTTAGGAATATCAAAAAGTGCCACGGCTGCCGAAATTAAAAAGGCGTACCGAAAAAAGGCATTACAATACCATCCCGATAAAAACCCAGGCGACCACGAAGCAGAAGCAATGTTTAAAAAATCTGCCGAAGCTTATGAAGTGCTAAGCGACCCCAACAAAAGGTCACGTTATGATCAGTTTGGGCACCGTGCCTTTGAAGGCGGCGGTGGCTTTGGCGGCGGGGGCATGAACATGGAAGATATTTTCAGCCAGTTTGGAGATATTTTTGGTGGTGCCTTTGGCGGCGGTTTCGGTGGCGGTTTCGGTGGCGGTGGCCGTAGAACCGTTAAAGGAAGTAACCTGCGTATTCGCGTACAGCTTACTTTGGAAGAAATTGCCAATGGTGTTGAGAAGAAAATAAAGGTAAAGCGTAAAAAGCTTGCCCAGGGAACCACTTATAAAACCTGTTCAACCTGTAATGGGCAAGGACAGGTAACACGTATTCAAAATACTATTTTGGGCCGTATGCAAACTTCGGCTACCTGTAGTTCTTGCGGAGGCCTGGGCCAGATTGTAGATTCAAAACCCGCAAATGCAGATGCCGAAGGCATGCTGATTACTGAAGAAACAGTTTCTATCAAAATTCCAGCAGGTGTGGTAGATGGTATGCAGCTGAAAGTATCCGGAAAAGGAAATGATGCGCCGGGCAATGGAATTGCAGGCGATCTATTGGTCGCGATTGAAGAAAAACCCCACGAAACATTGCAACGTGAAGGAGACAATCTACATTATGATCTATACATAAGCTTTTCTGAAGCCGCCTTGGGAACATCCAAAGAAATTGAGACCGTTACAGGAAAAGTACGCATCAAAATTGACAGTGGAGCGCAGAGCGGAAAAATTTTGAGACTTCGAAATAAAGGCATTCCAAGTATAAATGGTTACGGAACAGGAGATTTGCTTGTACATGTAAATGTTTGGACTCCAAAATCTTTATCAAAAGAGCAACGGGAGTTTTTCGAAAAAATGAATAACGACGAACATTTTCAGCCAAAACCTGAAAAGGAGGACAAATCATTTTTTGAAAAAGTGAAAGATATGTTCTCTTAAATAAACGTTAAATAAATATTTTTGTATATATTTGAAAAGTCGCTTCGTCTTAGAAGTGATAATTTTTCTTTTTCATAGCAATTTTTTTCCCACCCAAGAATTTCATTTTTGGGTGGGTTTTGTTTTTATAAAGTATATTTTTCAGGTATTTATGATTTTAATGGTTTGGCCATTCACTTAAAATACTCTTAATAGTTATAACGCTTCACGGTCAAATCAATATATTTACATACTTCAAACAAAATTCATGGAAAAACTTTTAGTGGTCAACAATGTTTCCAAAACCTATGGAGATTATAAAGCGCTCAACAACGCATCCATAGAGGTAGAAAAAGGAAGCATATTTGGACTATTGGGCCCCAATGGTGCCGGAAAAACAACATTGATCAGAATAATAAACCAGATTACCATGCCCGATACCGGTTCGGTATTTTTGGATGGCCAACCGCTTCAAGCGCATCACATAAAAGATATTGGATACTTACCCGAAGAACGCGGCCTTTACAAATCTATGAAAGTTGGGGAGCAAGCACTTTATCTAGCTCAGCTCAAAGGACTTTCAAAACAAGAGGCGAAGGAACGGTTAAAATATTGGTTTGATCGTTTGCAAATTGGTGATTGGTGGGATAAAAAAATACAGGAACTATCAAAGGGAATGGCACAGAAAATCCAATTTGTGGTAACGGTTCTACACAAACCAAAACTATTGATTTTTGACGAACCTTTCAGCGGCTTTGATCCCATAAATGCCAATCTCATAAAAGATGAAATTCTAAAGCTGCGGGACGAGGGTGCCACCGTCATTTTCTCCACCCACCGAATGGAATCTGTTGAGGAAATGTGCGACCACATTGCCTTGATCCACAAATCGAATAAAATACTCGATGGTAAATTGATTGACATTAAACGCCAATACAAAAGCAATACCTTTGAAATTGGCTTAATAACGCTGGATCACGCTTCAATTTCCGCGATGTTAAAAGATAAATTTGAAATTTTTCCCGCAACTTTTAAAAGTATAAATGATGAGTTACAGTACAAGGTAAAAATACCAGATTCGGTATCGCCAAATGATTTTGTAAGCTATTTAACTTCACTTGGGCAACTTACGCATTTTGTAGAAGTAGTGCCTTCTGCCAGTGATATTTTTATTGAAACCATCCAAAAAAACTAACCAAAAATGAACCATCTTCCGCTTATTATAAAAAGGGAATACCTTACCAAGGTACGCAACAAATCGTTCATTATTATGACTTTTTTAAGCCCCCTTATTTTTGTGGGTATTTTTGCATTGGTCGCTTATTTGTCCAGTCTAAACAGTGATACGGTGCGTAAAATTTCGGTTTTGGACGAAAGTGGGTTGTTTACCAATGAATTTAAAAGTTCACCCCATTTGCAATATAAACTGTTGAGCGGCAATAATCTTTCTGAGGCAAAAAAAGAAGCCGAATCGCAAGAAATATACGGGTTGCTTTACATTCCGAAAATTGACAAACTTGAGGATCTTTCAAAAGAAATTACTTTTTATTCCGAAGATTCTCCCTCACTTTCATTGATGGGCGATATAAATGATTTACTCGAAAATAAAGTAAACACGCTAAAACTTAAGGAAGCGGGAATTGATTCAGAAACCATTAAAAATCTTCACATAAATATAAGTGCCAATCAAGAAACCTTTAAAGGGAAAGAAACATCAAAACTGGGCTCCGGTTTAAAATTAATCTTTGGAGGTCTTGCAGGGTACCTATTGTTCATGTTTATCATTATTTATGGTAATATGATTATGCGCAGCGTAATCGAAGAAAAGACCAGCCGTGTGATTGAAGTAATTATTTCCTCAGTAAAACCGAGGTTACTGCTACTTGGAAAAATCTTTGGAACCACGCTTGCCGGAATTACGCAGTTTGTAGTTTGGGTGGTGCTTATTCTGGTTTTAATGACCGTTGTGACTTCTATTTTTGGAATTGATCCGTCGTCAGCAACTCCTTCCCAACAAGTTTTGGAGAATAGTGTCAGTGGTGGCACGCAGCAGGTTTTGCAGGATGTTATGATTGAAATTAACAATCTGCCCATTACCAATTTAATAATAATGTTCATCCTCTTTTTTGTTGGCGGTTACTTGCTTTACGCCTCCCTATACGCTTCGGTGGGTGCCGCAGTTGATAGTGAGACCGATACCCAACAATTTATGATGCCTATATTAATGCCTTTAATTTTGGCGGTTTACGTAGGTTTTTTCACAGTTATTGATAATCCGCACGGAACTGTTTCACAAGTTTTTTCATACATCCCCTTTACTTCGCCCGTAGTAATGCTCATGCGTATCCCTTTTGGGGTACCACTTTGGCAACAGATAATTTCAGTACTTATCCTCTTTGCAAGCTTTATTGCTATGGTTTGGTTTGCGGCCAAAATTTATCGGGTAGGTATCTTAATGTATGGAAAGAAGCCTACTTATAAGGAAATTTTTAAGTGGCTTAAATATTAACAGAAAGTATTACGAATGTTGCTATGTATTCGGAAATATTAAAAAAGAAAAATTATGAAAAGAAAATCATTTATAACCGTCTGCATTTTGCTATTTGCTTTCGGTATATCGGCCCAAACTACAGATTTGGCCCGAGTAGAGTATCTAGCATTGCCTTTTTCAAAATCAGACAACTCCATCAATCGCTATCGCGCCTTGGTACAAGTACCAATTCCTTTGGATAAAGAAAGAAAAAAGATATTTGTTGTGGGTCTGGAATATAGATATGTAGATGTTAATATTGAAGACAACGAAGATGTATTTGCCTTTAATAATAACTTAGTGACCTCCACTCAACAAATGGACGCCTATCTAGGCTATGTATGGAAACAAAACGATGATTGGCGCTTTGGAGTCAAAGGAGGCGTTAAAATTCAGAGTGACTTTGAAGGCAGTTTGGTCAGCGATGACTTTATTTATGAAGTGGGAGCCTACGCTATAAAGGATAAAAAGAAAAATCCTGAAGAAGGCAAAAAGCCATATCGTTTCATTGCAGGTCTTACCTATTCAACCACACCCGGCAGATGGTATCCACTACCAATTCTGAATTATTACAAAGAATTCCATCCCAACTGGACATACACTTTGGGTGTGCCTAAAACCAATGTGCGACACTATTTAAATGATACCCATAAAGACGCAATTCAGGCTTTCGCAACTTTAGATAATGTGTATGCCAATATCCAACAGAATTTCTTGCCTATTTCCGATCAAAATTCAGAAGGAAAACTTGCTGAAAGCATTCAAGCAACCATTGGGCTTCTTGGTTTGGGCTATGAGCATTTCTTTACCGAGCATCTTCTTTTTTATGGTTATGCCGCACACTCTGTTTACAACGATTTCAGGCTGGAAGATGGTGATGGAAATAAAATCTATAAAATAAATACCGAAAATTCGCCTTATTTTAGGGCAGGATTAAAATTTAAATATTAATGGCTAGAATACTTATAATAGAAGACGAAGCAGCAATCAGAAGGGTTTTGGTAAAAATACTTTCCGAAGAAAACCAAGGATACGAGGTTTTTGAGGCCGAAGATGGCCTTACCGGAATGGAAACCATAAAAAAGGAAGATTTTGATTTGGTGCTTTGCGATATAAAAATGCCTAAAATGGACGGGGTTGAGGTTTTGGAAGCCGTAAAAAAAATTAAACCCGAAATACCCATGGTCATGATTTCTGGCCACGGAGATCTTGAAACAGCCGTAAATACAATGAAACTTGGGGCTTTCGACTATATTTCAAAACCGCCCGACTTAAATCGTTTGCTCAATACCGTACGAATAGCTTTGGACCGAAAGGAATTGGTGGTTGAAAACACCCGTCTTAAAAAGAAGGTTTCCAAAAATTATGAAATGGTTGGTGAATCGCCTGCCATCGTTCATATTAAGGAAATGATAGAGAAAGTAGCACCCACTGAAGCTCGCGTTTTAATCACGGGCCCAAACGGTACGGGTAAAGAGTTAGTGGCACATTGGCTCCACCAAAAAAGTGAACGCAGCAGCGGCCCTATGATTGAGGTAAACTGTGCCGCCATTCCCAGTGAATTGATTGAGAGCGAACTCTTCGGGCACGTAAAAGGAGCGTTTACTTCAGCAAATAAGGACCGTGCTGGAAAATTTGAAGCTGCAAACGGAGGAACCATTTTCCTTGACGAAGTGGGCGATATGAGCCTTTCAGCCCAGGCCAAAGTATTGCGCGCCCTGCAGGAAAACAAAGTGCAGCGTGTGGGTAGTGATAAGGATATAAAAGTTGACGTACGCGTTATCACGGCCACCAATAAAGATTTAAAAAAAGAAATAGAAGAGGGTCGTTTTCGTGAGGATTTATATCACAGATTGGCGGTTATTCTTATAAAAGTTCCAGCTTTAAAAGACAGAAGGGCCGACATTCCATTGTTGGTAGAATATTTTTCCGAAAAAATTTCAACGGAGCACGGTACCGCTAAAAAGAAATTTTCTACAAAGGCCATTAATTTATTGCAGGAATATGACTGGACCGGAAACATTCGCGAACTGCGAAACGTGGTGGAACGTTTGATTATTCTGGGCGGAAAGGAAATTAGCGAGGAAGATGTAAAACTCTTTGCAAGTAAATAAGTTTATGAGTTTATGTGTTTAAAAGTTAAAAGAATTTTCAGACTTTTTTAAAAAATAACTGCAGCCAAAGAAACAACAGAAACAATAGTATCCATAGAATCAAAAGTATGAAAGACGTAAAAATTGAAGACTTTAAAGTAATCCACCCTATTAAACTCGATGGTACTAAAAACGATTGGGATTTAGACGCTTCCGAAGAGAAACTGGAAGACCATTTGGAAGACACCCGCAAAAAACTGGGCAAGCTTCAGGATACACTTTATGCACACGGAAAATATGCTGTGTTGGTCTGTCTTCAAGGTATGGATACTGCAGGAAAGGACAGTTTGATTCGTGAAGTCTTTAAGGATTTTAATGCCCGTGGGGTAGTTGTCCACAGTTTTAAGACGCCCACCGCCCTTGAAAAAAGACACGATTATCTTTGGCGTCATTACATTGCACTTCCCGAACGTGGTAAGTTTGGTGTTTTCAACAGAACCCATTACGAAAACGTTTTGGTAACAAGAGTGCACCCAGAATACATTCTTGGCGAAAACTTGCCAGATGTAAATAGTTTGGAAGACATAGATGAAGCGTTTTGGGACAAGCGTTTTCAGCAGATAAACGACTTTGAAAAAACCATTCAGCAGAACGGAACTATTATTTTTAAATTCTTTTTGAACCTTTCCAAAGACGAACAAAAGCACCGACAGCTGCGTAGATTGGACAAACCAGAAAAAAACTGGAAATTCTCTCCAGGCGATTTGGACGAGAGGGCACTTTGGGAAGACTATAGAAAATATTATGAGGAGGCCATTAATCGAACCTCAAAACCACACGCTCCTTGGTATATTATTCCATCGGATGATAAAGATACTGCAAGGGTTATTGTAGCAGAAATTATGCTGCAAGAGTTAAAAAAATATAAAGACATAAAAGAACCGGAACTTGACGACGATATAAAAGCAAAGATTTCCGAATACCGCGAACGACTTAAAAATGATTAATTTAGCCTCCTAAATAGTTCAATTACCACTTATTTCTTATAAAATTCATAAATGAAAATTTCGCTCCTCCCCACACTAATTTTTACATTGCTAATTTCTTCCGTAAGCATTTCGCAAAACGCCGTACAGGATTCGGTTATGCTGAAAAAGCTTTACACCACCGCATTGACCGACGGAAAGGCCTATGATTGGTTGGATTATCTTTCCAATGAAATAGGAGGCAGACTCTCTGGATCTTTTGAGGCGGAAAGCGCTGTAAAATACACAGAGGCAGAATTGAATGAACTTGGCTTGGACAAAGTGTGGCTTCAGCCTGTAATGGTTCCAAAATGGACGCGCGGTTTTAAGGAATATGCATATATAGAATCGCCTACCGGTGATAAAACCATAACCGATATCTGTGCCTTGGGCGGCTCGGTTGCTACGCCAAGCCTCGGAATTAAAGCCGAAGTTGTGGAAGTAAAAGGCTTAGATGAACTAGCTGCTTTGGGAAAAGAAAAAATTGAAGGTAAAATTGTTTTTTACAACAGACCGATGCAACCCGATTTAATACAAACGTTTGAAGCCTATGGCGGCTGTGTGGATCAACGTTATGCTGGGGCTGCCGAAGCTGGAAAATATGGTGCGCTTGGGGTGATAGTTAGGTCCATGAACTTGCGAATGGACGATTATCCTCATACGGGCGCAATGAGTTACGGCGATACGCCGGTGAGCCAGCGTATTCCCGCTGCAGCCATAAGTACTAATGGGGCAGAATATTTAAGCAGTTTGCTGAAGCTGCAACCCAACCTTCTGTTTTATTTCAAACAAAATTGTAAAACCTTTGACGATGTACAATCCTACAACGTGATTGGGGAAATTACAGGCAGTACAAAACCCAATGAATATATGGTTGTGGGTGGCCATTTGGACAGTTGGGATCTTGCGGATGGCGCCCACGATGATGGTGCCGGCTGCGTACAGAGTATGGAGGTGCTGCGACTTTTTAAAAAAGTGGGTTATAAACCAAATCACACCATTCGGGTTGTGCTTTTTATGAATGAGGAAAATGGTTTGCGTGGCGGAAATAAGTATGCCGAAGAAGCAAAGCGCAAGGGTGAAACCCACCGTTTTGCTTTGGAAAGTGATGCGGGCGGCTTTACACCTCGTGGATTTTCATTTGATAGCAATACGGCTAATTTCAACAAGGTAAAAACTTGGGAACCGCTTTTTAAACCCTATTTAATCCACTATTTTGAGAAGGGTCACGGCGGCGCAGATATTGGGCCGTTAAAAGGGAATATTGATGTGCTTGCTGGCTTGCGCCCAGATAGCCAACGGTATTTTGTCTATCATCATGCTGCAAATGATACCTTTGACGCGGTCAACAAACGCGAACTGGAACTGGGAGCTGCCACTATGGCCAGCTTGGTTTACCTATTTGATAAGTACGGAACTAATTAAGTATTCAGTATTCGGTATTCAGCTGTAGTATGCAGTTTTAAAACTTAGCTACCACCAAACTATAAAGAAGCGCTCCACTGTATGGGGCGTTTTTTTATAGATCAAAGGCGATTTGTTCAAATTTAATTGATCTTCAATCAATAGTATTATTTCTGAAAAGCGGTACCAGTTTGTAATCGAGTTTATGGGCAGAAGCCATTCTTTTTTTGAGGGAATGGCATACTCGGCAGCTTCATCTTTTATGAAATCTGTAGGTTTTATGTAATAGCCCACGATACAATCTTTAAAATGCTTTGGAAATGTTTCGGCATTTAATTCCTTCGGAAAGAATAGAGAGGCTTTTAAGCATAATTGCTGTGATGTAGGTTCGGGAATGCCCAGGGATGCTAGCTTTTTTGTGGTTTCGGAAGTGTTGAGCAACGGAAACTGTTTGTGTTTTACCTTTTCCAGTTTTTCATACAGACTGTCCTTTCGGTTTGGGCCAATCCATTTTTGTGCTTCAGTATTGCCCCTGGCTTCATTGTATAAATAGAATTTACAGGCCAATTCTATGTGGACAACTTCATCAGTTTTGAGATTTAGAGCTATATAATCCAACTCTCCCAAGGTTTCCTTTTCACCATGGATTTGTAGGTTTGCGGCAAGGAGTTCAAAGTATTTTGATTGTTTGAGATAGGCTTCAAAACAAGCTTCGGCTTGCATGCCTAGTACAGCATTTTTGGGGAAGGTGTAATTGTTTACGGTCACTTCTTCCTTTAAAAATTCAAAATACTTAAAAGGATATTGCTCCGAATGTATTTTGAGTTCGGGTGAATTTATAAAGTGCTGTAAAAGGTGAGTCGTTTTAATGGCTATCGCTTTAGTACGCTTTCATATTTCGCAATCCACTCATTAACCGATATTTTTGTGGTTAGCTCTCCCAGTAATTCAAAGGGAATGTTTTTAGGGTTTTTGAAACGGATGCAGCTCTTGCCCATATCCAGTTTGCCAGTGGCGTGCTTGGGGTATTGTTGAGTAAACCATTTCATCAAATCTGGGTCGCTGTAAATGCCCATATGGTAAAAACCAATGTGGTTTTTTTGGGATGCCAAAGCCATAAACGGAAGCGCATCTTTCGGATTGCAATGATAGCCATCAGGGTAAATGCTGTGCGGAACTACATAGCCCAACATCCCGTACTGCATGGTTTCCTCGAAACCTTTCGGAAGGTTTTTCTTTACTGTTTCGCGTAGCTTCTGCATTACTTCCTTTCGGTCTTCGGGCAGTTCGGCTATGTATTGGTCTGGAGTTGTGGCTTTGGATTGCATTAATTGAATGTTGAATGATTAAAATTCAAAGTTAAAGGAATTTTAGAGATTTTTTGTCGATCTTAATTCCACCGCAAGAAGACCGCAAGAAGACCGCAAGTAAACCCGAAGTATAATTTTAGTGATTATGGGTACTTATTATTATAGATAAATGAAAAGTTGGGATTGTTTATGGCAAGTTTTTGTTGCTGAAAATATAATTGTACTTTCCCATAAAATTTGATAGCAATGAGAATATTTAAAACACTGTCCATAATTATCCTTTTCGCCTTATTTACTGTGGAAGGGTATTCGCAGGAGATAACGAAGTATGATTTTCTTGAAGTAATAGTTGTCCAAAAAGCGAACAACCGCGGAAAGGTGAAACGTATAAAAGTGGAGGAGCAGACTTCGCTCTTAGGTCAAAATATTTCTATTGAGGAAATAGAGGATATTGAGGAAACTTCAACCTTGCTAAATTATATGAACGCCCACGACTGGGAGTTTTTGGACCGCCAATCTGTGGTTTCTGAAGATAACGACCCGGTGTGGATGAGTTATATTTTTAGGAAACGGAAGTAGCTTGTTAGATTTTTTATTAATAAAACTATTTCCTTAAAATCTTTTCCATCGCCTTGCCTTTTGCCAGCTCGTCCACCAGCTTATCCATATAGCGGATTTTTTGCATAAGGGGCTCTTCAATATCCTCTACACGGTAGCCGCAGATAACGCCCGTAATTTTGGAAACGTTGGGGTTTAATTGTGGGACTTGGGCGAAAAAATCTTCAAAAGTGGTTTTGTTTTCTATGGTTTGCTGCAGTTGGTCTTGGGTATAGCCCGTTAACCAGCAGATGATGGTGTCCACCTCTTCTTTGGTGCGTCCCTTTTTTTCAGCTTTCGTAATGTAGTGTGGGTACACACTGGCAAAGGCCATTTTATAGATTCGTTCGTTTTTCATTAATCGTTATTTTCAAGCAAACCTACGTATGCCCTTTTCAAACCCCAATTTACTCAAATATTATCAACAAACTTTAAAAACACTTTTTTGTGACGATCCAGATCCATATTCCCCGACAGGGATGCACGCACAATGTAATCTTTATCGCCTTCCTTGGTCGTGCCCTGCGTGGAGGTGGCGGGGATGGTCCAATAACATCCCTTTAACTGTCCATAGCTTACACAGAACTTGCTTTCCTTCGGAATCTCGGTAATCATCAAGTTAATGAGCTTCAGGTTAAGAGCGCGCTTATACGCTTCCCGTTCTTCATCTGTGTTTCCTTTCGTTGGAAGATCCAATGAAAAAACCGATGGGGTAAAGCCTTGCGCTGCCAATTCATCTGAAACAAAATTGATTTTTGCATCCGGCAAGGTCTCTTTGATAAAGTTTACAAACTCACGCGTATTCTCATACGCATCCTTAATCCGTTGGTTCATAGACGGCAGTTGCTCGGCTAATATTTCATACTGAAGTGCAGTGGCCTCGTTATCGCAAAGGGTGAGATGCAACGCTATTTTTTCCATCAAGTCGTGCGTTTTTGTGTTTCCCACTACATAACCGGCCGTACATTTTCCACCACTTGGGAATTTTGATCCACTGGCATACGAAATGGCCCGAACGGTTGAAAGAATTTCCCCTTCACCCAAAAAGTGATAATTGGGGCAAAAGGTTTGGTCGAGAATAAATACGGGGTCGATGGCAGTAGTGCCGTTTGCGGTTTTGCGCTCTTTGCTTAAAACTGCCTTTAATTGCTGCAAGTTTGGCACTTCAACCCTAGGGTTTGTGGGTATTTCGGCAATGATGTAGGGCACGGCATCTTCCTTGGCGACTTCAGTTAAAACAGTGTCTATGCTTTGCACCATATCGTTATCGCCGTCCACCAATAAATCTACAATTTGCACATTGTCTAGGCAGGCCGCCACGCGTCTTGCTTGGTCGTTGGTGCCGCCGTAACAGTTGGGTGGGACAAGGAATTTGATGGGTTTTCCGGGGTGGTTTTTCTGCGCATCGTGGATAAGCCCCATCATAATGGCGTATTGAATGGAAAGCCCACTGGAAGCAACGAGCGGGGTGGTGGGCGAGCCCGTGATTTCCTTTATGGAGTTTAGAACGCTCTTTTTATCTTCCGCAACATTGCTTTTGGGTTCAGCAACGGCCGTTTGATCCATCAGCGCCTTAAGGGCCACAAGGCAATTGGCGGGCGTCATGGCGATGGTTTCCCTTCTGCGGACGTGCTGGATTTCGGAAATATAATCTTCGTTTCTTTCGCCATTAACCGTTATAATGCTTCCGAGCGTGCCGTAAAGATTTATGAGAATATCTACGTTGGGGTTGAGGTCCAGCCTTCCAATTTCATCTTTTTGTGAAATGAAAACGGTAGTGCCTTCAAACTTTGGAATGGTTGAAGTGGAATCAAGCTGTTTCAATTCAAAATTATAATTATATACATTTCGAATTATATCAGCATCGAAAAACGAGGGCAGGGCATCGGTATAAAGAATTTGGGTGTTTTTGTTTGCCAATAAATTCTTCCGAAGGATTGCTAGGACAGGGGCCGTTTTTGAGGCAAAACTGATGACATTTTCGGGGTTTAGATTGTTCGCCTTCGCAATCGCCCATTCCAATACACTGGAAAGCGGGTGCCCCAAGCGGATATAATCATAGGCTGTAGGCAATCTTTTTAGTGCAGCTGTTTCCGCATTGTTGTTTTTATATAGGGCTTCAAACTGATCCAAAAATTGGGTTTTTGCCAAGCTTTCAACGTAGATATCAAGCCTGTGCGTGGTTAGGTTCAGCCAGTCCAAAGGCATATTTTTTAATACTTCTTTTATATAATTGCGCATTGAAGGGTCTTGCATAATTTTCACTTTTTTATAGGGCTGCAAGGTACATTAATTAGATTTTTTTGAAGCTGATTTAAGAGTTTTGTAACGTGTTTTTAGAGCGTTTTAGCAAATCATTGAGGGAGAGCTTGATGAAGTAATTCGCGCTATGGCGCTTCTACTTGTAAAGTTTTTAAAACTATAACTTGTTAAAAGGTACATTGCCTAAACCAGAGGCCAGCAATTGTCCGGCGGCGTTTATGGTAAAGGGGGTGGCATTGGTAGCGCCATCATCATAATCTAGGGTCAAGGTGGTTGTGTTGCTGCTCCATTTAAAGGGCCGCAGGTTTGAAATTGCGGTGCCGTCTGGCTGGGCTATGTATTCGGTGCTGTAGCCGTTGCCTTCCGTATTAAAATACAGTTTATAGTCGTATTCCGAGCTGAAGTCGCTGCGTTGCCATACGCCCAACAGTTGTGTTTCTGGGGTGGTAGTGTTGTTTTTTTCATCGTTGTTGCAGGATAGTAGGACACTCATTGCAATAAAAAGGAAGGTGACTTTTGGTAGGCTATACAGTTTCATTAAGCTAGCGCAGGGTTTTTTTATGGGTTTTTTAAAAGTGGTTTAAAAGTAGGGAAATTCGATGATTCGCAAACGGTGGATTTGGTAGGTTTTTTCCGAAGGGTGATTTACTGTAAAGCATGTGGGGAAGCAGCAGACAAACAACTTGATTTTTTTTTGATGACATTTTTTCGTCCTTCCCGATGTTCCATAAAAATAACACACATGAAAAAAAACAAATTTTTAATTCTACTAATTATCGCCTTTTTATTGTCGTGCAATAAGGACGACAATAACGATAACGACAATCAAGATTTTCAAAATTTTCAATCGCAGCAATGTAGTACTGCGATTGGGTTGACGGGTTTATACTGGGATTATGCCAATGGGTTGCCTGTGCCCTTAACCCAAATACCTACCATTAAAAACCCTGGAACGTATTTTATACACAGTGCCTACCCGCAATTGGGCTTTCAGATGCCGCAGGGGTATAGTGCTTTTGAGGTATCCAGTAACAATCCGCCCAGCGTGGGTGTTAACGTTATAAGAAACGACAATCAGGTGGTATGGCGCTACGTGCCGTTAACCTCCTTGCCCGGCCAAGTGGCCATTAATGATGCCATTGCTTTTGAGGTAAACAATATGTTTGCTTTTTATAACTTCAATGATAATTTTAATGTTATATGCACAGCGACAAAAACTACAAATTTTGATGGGTTACAGATAACTTTTGGAGCGCGTTTGATACAGTTTGGGGATTTTACGGGTTTGGTTTGGGTGAATACACTTTTTGAACCCGTGAGCGGTTTTACCCAAATGGCTTCCTCTGTTTCTGTGGCGCCGACGACTGAGTTTAACAAGGAGGTTTTCGACACTTTTTTGCCCATTAGTTTTCAATTATTGGTAATAGATGATGGAGTGCGCGATTCAGATTTGGACGGCTATCCGGATGACATAGATGCAGAACCTTTTAACCCAAATGTGCATTAGTCAAATATACTGGTCGGCTTATCTCATTAAAGGGAGCAGTGTGCCGGGGGCGTTATACGAGTGCGCTAACTAGGTAGGATATATGGAATGACAGAGAAGTATCTATGGAGTATCTACGGAGTATCTATGGAGAATAGTCGGCATGGAGTCGGCATGCGGTTGGCATGTAGACGGCTTACGGTCGGCTTATAGTCGGCATGAAGGTTTTGAATGGTAAAGGATAGATTTACTAATATAGTAAAAAAAGGATGTTTTTCCAAATTTAATTTAAATTGAGAGGATTACATCCCCCTAAATCCCCCTTCGAAGGGGGACTTTTTTAATTGTAGTAGATACACTCGATTGGAGGTCTACATCCCCTAAACCCCTACTTCGACGGGCTCAGCACATCGCCTTCGAGGGGGGGCTTTTTGTTTTCGGTAGATAAGTGGAGTTTGGCATTTGGGGTTTGTATTATGCGCGCCTTAGCACGTAAGAGGGATAATTTATTCCTTTTCAAGATATTTTAGTAGTTACGTTAAATAGAAATTATTAAAATAAAAGTTAACTTTGAGGGTCTCGATACATCCCGAAGCGAGTTCGGGACACTCGACCTGACATCGCTTTGATGCTTATTTTAATTGATATATTACTATGGAACAAAAGGTACACCAAGGACGCAATGTGAAACGCTTTCGCGAAATGCTGGGCATAAAGCAGGAGGCGCTTGCGTATGAGCTTGGCGAAGAATGGAACCAAAAGAAAATCTCCTTATTGGAACAGAAAGAAGCTATTGAAACTTCCTTGCTTAAGCAAATATCGGAAGTCCTACATATTCCCGTGGAGGCTTTTCAGAATTTTGATGAGGAGCAGGCTGTAAACATTATTTCCAATACTTTTGATAATGGGTCAATTTTGAATGGCATAAACCATAATCCCACATTCCATCCCATCGAACAATTGATAAAACTACACGAAGAAAAGATCGCCCTTTATGAACGTATGCTGAAAGAAAAGGATGAGATGATGGGGCGGTTGGAGAAACTTTTGGGGAAGAATTAGAAGTTCTCGGTTGTCAGTTCTCGGTTTTTTTTATTAATATTTAGTTTTTTATTAGGCCCGTTTTCTTGATCATTCTACTTCCTGTATTAGTTCTGGCGCGCTTTTATAAAGCGTGCCCATTTGCAAGGGCATTTGTAATGCCCAATTACCATAATGTTTGGATTTTAACAAAAGGCTTTTCTCTATTGCCCACTTCATAAGCAGCATAACTGCTATTTACCCAATCGCGTTCGTGATATACAAATCGTGCGCTCACGGGATTGTAATGAATATAATGAACCCGTTGTTCCACCTTTTCAAAAGTATCTAAAAGTATGGGATGAAAACCGTCTTTCCAAAACTTATAGTTGGCGCCCCGATTAATTCGCTGTGCCGCAAAACTGAACTTTTTCAATAGCCATTCACGCCTGCTTTCTGGGTATTCCTGTATGGCTTCCACGATCCTTTTTGAGGTAAATTTTTTAAAATCGCGAATTATGGTGTGTAATTCTTCTCCGTTAGAACTTACTATGGCGTGAAGATGACTCGTCATATAAACATATGCGTGAACTTGCAATCCTTTTTCGGCTATGCAATAGTTGAAGGATTCATCTAGAATTTTAGTATACTCTGGGCGAATAAATATATCTACCCAATCTATTACCGTTAGGGTGATGAACGTAGGTTGCTGGCCGTCTATTACTTTGTATTTGTGAGACATCCCTTAAAAATACAAAAATTGGGGTTTGGTTGTGTGGCGGGTCGCATTACAAATGCTTACCGTAGATGGGCACGCTTTATAAAAGCGCGCCAGGGGGGAGGGTAGTTAGGGGTCGCATTGCAAATGCTAAAGGTAAATGGGCACGCTTTGCAAAAGCGCGCCAGGGGGGAAATAGATTTTTTAAATATCCAGTTGCCGAGCATTCTTTATAATTTGTGGAACTCTGTCAATTTCGTTAGCAACCTTTGGCAAATCTTCATTTAACCATCCCATTACTTTAATTATTCTTTCGTGGGTTTCAGCCAATCGCTCCAAATTCCACGAAATGGGTTCGTGATGGAAAACCCTGTTTCTAAAATCACGAATTTTGTTTATAGGGGCAGAAACATTGTTGCGCTGTCTTTGATTTTTTTCCAAATATGGGAACGCTTTCCGCAATGGTTTCCATAATGTAAGTTCATATTCAGCATTGAACAGCCTTACCCAAAACCCCATTGTTAACTCAGCAATTACCTTATTGGCGGTTATTGTTTCGTTTCTATTGGCAATATGTTTTTGTGCAGTTTGTATGCTTCCATTTAAATTTTTCAATCCAGGAATTGAAGCAATTTTTAAATACCAATCAACTGTTCCAAAGTACTCTGTCAATTCTCTATTCAAACTATTTCTAAAAGCAACTTCATACATTGAAAGTACAGCATAAAATGCCTCTGAAAGCTCAATATTAGTTTTATAATGGAGGATTGCTTTTTCTTCATCATTTGGATAACGGTTGAAATATTTATCCATTCGTTGGGTGGAAAAAACTTTTTCGTAGAAATGTCTGTCCATTTTTTTGTATATTTGTGCCTTGCTGTCCCGGTAATTCCTCTCCCAGATATTAGATGCTGGTGAAGAATCCGGGTTTTTTTATGCCTTCAATTTACATTATTTTTTTCAACCTTCAATTTCAACTTCGATTTCAAGCTTACTGATACCCCGCCGCCTGCAACTTAAATAACTCCGAGTACAATTTTGGGTGCGCCATTAACTCTTGGTGGGTGCCCAGCTCCAGCACGCGGCCGTCCTGCAATACCAAAATACGGTCTGCCATACGCACGGTGCTAAAGCGGTGACTAATAATAATGCTGGTCTTGCCTTTGGTGAGGGCTATAAAGCGTTCAAAAACATCAAACTCTGCTTGGGCATCCAGCGCGCTGGTGGGTTCGTCCAGTACCATAACATCGGCATCCTTCATATAGGCGCGGGCCAGGGCCACCTTTTGCCACTGCCCGCCACTTAGTTCGGTGCCTTTGTAAAACCTTCTGCCCAGGCGTTGTTCCAGGCCGTCTGTCATTTCGGCCACAACTTGTTCCGCGAGGCTTTTGCTGGCGGCGTAGTTTATTATTTCGTCGTTCTGCACTTGGTCTATATTGCCCACGGCTATGTTTTCGCGCAGGGTGAATTCATATTTAAAAAAGTCCTGAAAGATCACGCCGAAACGTTTTCGGTATTCGTCCACATCAAACTGGTTTATGTTGATACCGTCCAAAAGGATTTCGCCCTGCGTGGGTTCATAAAAGCGGAGGAAGAGTTTTATAAGCGTGGTCTTTCCCGCGCCGTTCTGCCCCACGAAAGCCATTTTTTCGCCTGCTTTTAGGGTAAAAGTAACGCCTTTCAATACTTCTCCCTCGCTGCCGGGGTAGGCGAAGTGTAGATTGTTCACCTGAAACCCTTCTTTAATGGTTTTGGGCATAGGCGTTTTAGTTTCGGCATTTTGCTCTACGGTCAAATCGATAAAGTCAAAATAATCCTGCAGATACAGCGCGCTTTCGGAAATACGGGTAAAGCGCGAAAAGAAGCCCTGCAGGTTGTTGCGCAAACGGTTGAAGGAACCGGAAAGGAAGGTGAGTTCCCCAATGGTAATCACGCCCGTAAGCACCCGCAGAATAATATACACATAGGCGCCGTAATAGCTGAGCACGCCGAGAATGTTGAACAGGGAGCCGTAAAGACTCTGCTTGAGCGACAGTTTTTTGTTGATGAGGTAATAGTCGTTTGAAAGATTTTTAAAGCGTTCCGCGATAAAATCGGTCAGGCCGAAGAGTTTTATTTCCTTGGCGGTTTGGTTGTTGGCGCCGATGAAGCGAAGGTAATCAAGTTCGCGGCGTTCGGCGGTCCAACTGCGCGCCAAGGAATAGCGGGTGCTGCTGAATTTCGCTTCGTTTATAAACGAGGGAATAATGCTGAGCACTAAAATAAGTATTAAAATAGGTTCAAAATAAATCAAGCCCGCAATTAGCGAAACCATAGAAATCAGGCTTTCTGCTTGCCCTAGCGCATTGGTCATTAAATCTACCCGACTGTTGGTTTGGGTGCGGGCGCGTTCTAGTTTGTCGTAAAATTCCGGGTCTTCCAGTTGGGCAATGGTGAGCTCGGCCGTCTTGCGGATTATTTTTTCGGAAGACATATTGGAATAGAGGTCGCCCAAAAGGCCATCGGTTAGGTTTATCAATCTTCCCAATAGATCGGAAAGCACTGCTACGCAAAACTCGATGATGACCAAGTTCCAGAGTTGGGTGAAGTCCTGGTTTTCGAGGGAAACCTGGAGGATGATTTCATCAATAATCATTTTTCCCACCCAGAGGATAACAACAGGCGTGAAAGCGTTTAACAGACGGCTGAAGGTATTTACAAAAAAGAGTATCGGGCTGGCGCGATATATTTCCCTAAAAAAACGCGGAATGGTTTTCAGGGCCTTGAAGGAATCGCGGACGCTGGTTTTATCTTTGTCGGTTATGGATTTTGGGATAGGTCTGGGCATTCTCAAGTTTTATGTTAAGAGTTATGGGTTAAGAGTTATGCTTTTAAACCAATAACGCCTAACTTTTAACTCTTAACTTTTTTAATGAAATACAAAGCTATTCTAAAAAACACAACTACTATCTTTGCGCAAAAAAAATTTAAGAATTGGCTCTTTCCGATTACACCAAAGAATTTAAGTACAACACAAAATTGGCAACGCCCGTAATCTTAGGGATGTTGGGGCACCAGGTGGTGGCGCTGGTTGATAACATTATGGTGGGGCAGTTGGGGAGTGCCGAGCTTGCCGCTGTATCCCTTGGGAACAGTTTTATGTTTATCGCGATGTCTTTGGGTGTTGGTTTTTCAACCGCTATCACGCCTTTGGTAGCAGAGGCCGATGGTGAGGGCAATCGTGAGAAGGGAAAATCATCGTTTAAGCACGGGCTGTTTTTGTGTATTGTATTGGGGCTTGCGCTCTTTGCAATGGTAATGTTTGCCAAACCCCTGATGTATGTGATGAAACAACCCCCAGAGGTAGTAGATCTGGCGATGCCTTATCTTACTTTGGTTGCTGCTTCGCTAGTTCCGCTGATTATCTTTCAGGGATTTAAGCAGTTTAGCGATGGTATGTCCATGACCCGATTCCCCATGTATGCTACCATTGCGGCAAATATTGCGAATGTGGTGCTTAATTATATATTCATCTTTGGAAAGTTTGGAGCACCGGAATTGGGCGTTGTGGGGGCTGCCATTGGTACCTTGGTGTCTCGCGTGGTGATGGTGGGCTATTTGTGGTATTTATTGAGCCGAAAGGAAAAGTCACGGTATTTTGTGACTAATATTAAAATATTTACTCTTAGCAAAGCGATGCTGAAGAAACTGTTGAATCTCGGATTTCCGTCGGCCATGCAGATGTTTTTTGAGGTGGCTATTTTTACTTCGGCAGTGTGGCTTTCGGGAATTTTGGGGAAGAACCCGCAGGCGGCAAACCAGATTGCGCTTAACCTGGCGAGTATGACCTTTATGGTTGCGATGGGTTTTAGCGTGGCCGCGATGATACGTGTGGGCAATCAAAAAGGACTTAAAAATTTTAGGGAATTGCGCCGGGTGGCGATTTCCATTGTTTTATTGACGTCTATTTTGGCGTTGGTTTTTGCGGTTTTCTTTATTCTCTTTAATAGCGAATTGCCCAAAATATTCCTAGACTATAATAGCGTGGCAGACTTTGCCGATAATGTGGAAGTGGTTACCATTGCCGCACAATTGTTGATTATTGCGGCAATTTTTCAGTTTACCGATGCGCTGCAGGTGGTGGCACTTGGCGCCCTTCGTGGCATGCAGGATGTAAAGATACCTACGGTAATTTGCTTTATAGCTTACTGGATCATTGGCTTCCCAATTTCATATTATCTAAGTATGCACACCTCGCTGGAAAGTATGGGGATTTGGTACGGTTTACTGGCAGGGCTTTCGGCTAGTGGCATTATGTTATTCATCAGATTTAATTATCTTTCGAAGAAATTGATTCGACAACAATTAGCAATTAACAATTAACAATTTCCAATTATGGATTTCCCAAAATATTTATTAGGCGACAACAGCGATTATCCCACGGCGATTTTCGTGATACATACCGAGTTTCCGCGGTTCATCATCAACCTTGAAAACGATGAAGTGGAATGGCTTGAGGATTTTGATGCGCAGGACCAAAAGGAACTGGAAACGGAGGCTGAAAATTTAATACAGGGTGCAAACGATTTTTACGATCGTGAGATTGCGAGGTATGATGAGGATTGATCTTTTTGCCACGAATACACGAATGCTTTTATATAATTATTCGTGTATTCGTGGTAAAACATTTCAAATTAAACATTAAAAAAGATTTTTGAATGCTCGACGAACTCCTAAAATACGACACCGAACTCTTCCTTTTTCTAAACAATCTGGGAAACACTTCTTGGGATGGGTTTTGGCGGTTTGTCACCGAAAAATGGTCCTCTATTCCGTTGTACGCATTTCTTCTGTATTTAGTTTTTAAGCATTACGGATGGAAAGGCACTTTGGTAATCATAGTTTGCGTTGCTTTAATGATTACCGCTACCGACCAAATTGCCAGCCTTTTTAAATACGGAATAAAGCGACCAAGACCGTGCAAAGTGGAAGAACTGCAACCCTTAATGCGTTACGTTGCGGATGGTTGTGGCAGGTTTGGTTATTTTTCCGCCCACGCTGCAAGCTCCATGGCCGCGGCCGTTTTTCTTGGGTTAAGCCTTCAAAAATGGTATAAATACTTACCTTTTCTTTTATTGCTTTGGGCAGTGATTACCGGTTACAGTCGTATTTATTTGGGTGTACATTATCCGCTTGATGTTGTTAGCGGAATGGCTTTCGGCGGACTTACAGGTTGGTTGTTTTATCTGCTTCAAAGATGGGGACAGAAGCGGTTCAATACACAAAAAAGCTAACACTTTCCTTCAAAACCTAACAGGTCTTTGAGATCTGTTAGGTTTGATAACATCACTTCTTCGAAACAATAAACAACTCTCGATACAATCTCGTTTTATGCGTGCGGCTGTCCGGACCCTTCGGGTTCATATCGTAACGGGTAATATGCTCTCTGTTGAAATCTGCGTAGATTTCTGCGAAATGTTCCAAGCTTTCCTCTGAAACTAAAACCCCAAAACGGTTTTCGGCAGGGGTAATAAATTCCCCGTCTTTATTTAGCATTTCCATCTTTTCGCCGTAATCCCAAATAAGTTCGGGTGTCATTCCTGAAAATTCGTAGATTTTTATCTTCTCCTTTTCTTCAAAATTGTGCAATTCAGAAAACGGTTTGTAGTCGGGATTTATCGTAATGGCCTTGCTCAGCGGTAGACCGAACCAAATTACGGCCACAATAAAGGCGATGGTTAAATAGAAAACAGTTGCAATTTTTCTTCGGAAGAGATTTCGGAACATAAAAATTCCGAAGGTAAACAAAGCGAGAGAAAGCAGCACGAACCAAAGCCAGTTTCCTGCAAGTCCATCTTTCAAAAAAATATAGCCGCCTATGGGAAAGGCAATTCCTATAAAACCTATTAAACCGAAGTTGAAAAAGACCGGAATCGTTTCGCGTTTATCTTTTAACTCTTTAAATCTTCGGAAGAGATACTCAATATAAAACCCCGTGTTCAGCGCCATCGGAATTAAGACTGGCAATAGATAGCGCGACTTTTTCTCGGGAATCAGGGAAAGTAAAACCACCGAAAGCATCGTCCAAAGAAAGGTGAACAGATATGCCTTTTTATTGAAAACACGATTTTTTAAATAGGGGTAGAGCAGGGCTATAAACGCGGGAATGGTCCAAACGCCGCTCTGGGTAAAGAAACTCCAGTAATAGTAAAAGGGTTTTATTTCGTAGCTTATCCAGTTGGTGGTTTCCTTTTTGGTGATTTCCGCGGCGGCGGGATCAAAGGTTAGGGTGTACCAATGCCACCAAGACGAAACCACCAAAGCCATGGCCAAAAACGCAAGGAGTGGCAACCACCGAGTATTAAAATTTCTGTACTTGTAAACAATTCCAAAGGCAATCAAAAAGGGGAGGAGCAGGGCATAAAGCGAAACGGGTCCTTTGCTCAAAAACGAACATCCAAAGAAAAGTCCCGCGAGAATTGCGTTTCGGTATTTGTGGGTTTCTTCCGTAAAAAACAAATAAAGCAGGTAGATGCAAACCACCATAAACCCGTGGGTGTAAATATCCCATTGCCCATCGCGGGCGGAGGCAACGATATAAAAGGAGGTCGCCATCACCAGCGAACTTATAAAAGCATATAACTTTTCCGAAGTAAGTTTTTTGGCGAGTTTATAGGAAAACAAAACTAGGAACAGCGTCATAATTGCTGCCGGTAGCCGTAATGCCCAAACACTTTTTAGTCCAAAGATTGCCGCCGAAAATGCGGTGAGCCACGTAGGCAGTGGAGGTTTTTGGTAGCGTGGTTCACCATTGATTGTGGTGAGCACCCAATTGCCATCGGTCAACATTTCGCGTGCGGTGATGAAGTTTCTCGCCTCCATGATGTTAACCGGCAGTGAGCCCAAATTCACAAAGAAAATGGCTGCACAGGTCAATAAGAGAAGCAGTAGGTAATTTTTTTCAACTTTCATCTTTATTAAATATTTGATATAGAGGAAGTGTAATGCCCAAGTTATTCATTTTCGGTTGTTTTATAATCTTTAATGGGCATTTCATAGCGCAGTTGTTTTTTCCAAATGAAAATATTGCGAACGTAAATAATCAAACCAGCAATATGGCCTACAAAAAGTACCGGATCTTTTCTGAAGATGGCATACATCAAGATTAAGGATGCCCCCAAAACGCTCATCCTCCAAAAACCAACTGGCAGTTGCGAGGTTTTTGTTTTTTCTGAAACAACCCATTGATAGACAAACCGCAACGTAAAAAGTATTTGTGAAATAATGCCCAAAAGCAAAAGCCACAGCGGGATAGCGTCATTTCTGAAAAGTTTGTCTATATCGTATTCGCCATTGTTGTAGGCATAGATAACAATCAATATTGGGAAGACAAAGAGAAAAAGGCGCAACCATTTTGGTGATTTCTGCCATTCGCCCTGCAATTGCAGATTTCTTATGTAAATATAATACGTGAGCGCTTGCCCGAGCATAATTGCAAAGTCATCACGTAAATGACCGTAAACAAAAAGCAGAAAAGAAGCGAATAAACTCAGTTTCCAAAACGCTGAAGGAGTAATGATGCGCTTGCTTTTTTCGGAAAGAATCCATTGTATAATTAGCCTTCCGCTAAAGAGGATTTGTGCCAAAAAACCGATGCTGTACACAATCCAGTTACTCATCCCTTGCTTTTAATTTCATAGTTGATGTACTTTTTCTTCATCCAAAGATAGGCGAAACAGTCCATCAAAGGGCCAATCAAACGGTTCCAAAGTCCAAATTTGGCCGTGCCAGCAATACGCGGAAAATGCTTTACGGGAACCTGTATTATTTTTCCATTTTGCAAAAGAATCATAGCTGGTAAAAACCTGTGAAGCCCTTTGAACATTGGGATGCGCTTGGCGTAATCTGTCTTAATCACTTTTAGCGGGCAGCCAGTGTCATCCATCCCATCGTGGGTAAAGGCGCGGCGAATGCCGTTTGCGATTTTTGACGACATATTTTTCACGAATTTGTCCTTTCTATCGGCGCGAACGCCCGTAACCAAATCGTATTCTCCAATATGTTCCAATAGTAGATTAAAATCTTTTGGATCTGTTTGTAAATCGCTGTCAATATAACCTACCAACGGACTTTCCACATAATCAAAACCTGCTTTTATCGCAGCGCTTAGGCCACGGTTTTCTTTAAACGAAATAAAATGGAAAGCTCCGTTGCGGTTACAAATGTCTTCAATCAGAGCTTGACTGTTGTCTTTGGAGCCATCGTTCACAAAAAGTATGGAAGTCTTTCGGGTCGCAATTTGTATGTATGCTAGTAGTTCTTTTTCTACCCGTTCTAGGTTTTCTTCTTCGTTATAAACGGGTACAATTATGGTGAACTCGTACATGTAGTTTTTTTGAAAAGGTTTCTGCAAAAGTAATTTTTTTAGTTTAGAAGATTAGCCGTGTATTTGGTATAATTCATAATAATAAAGTGATTGCTTAAAAAAGATGCTATTTTTGCAGCTGAAACAGATTTTATGAAAGTACTTGTTACTGGTGCGGCTGGATTTATAGGCTCGCACACTGCGGAAAGGTTAAAGGAACTGGGCCACGAAGTGATTGGCCTTGATAACTTTTCGCCCTATTATGATATTGCCCTGAAAAAATTGAATGCTGGAGCACTCTCCAAAAAAAATATTGAAGTTCTTAATTTAGATTTGCGAACAGCTGATTTAGCCGAAACACTTCCGAATGATTTGGAATATATTTTTCACTTTGCGGCACAGCCGGGTATTTCCAGCGCCTGTACTTTTGAGGATTATTTTAGCAATAACATTCTCGGTACGCAACGCTTGATTACATTTGCGGAAAGCCTTCCGAAGACACCTTATTTTGTAAATATTGCTACTTCCTCAATTTACGGTCTGGAAGCTACGTTTCCAGAAAATGTTGCGCCTAAACCTGCTTCTTGGTATGGTGTAACAAAGCTCGCCGCAGAGCAGCTGGTTTTGGCAAAAACCCGGGAAAAGAAATTACTGGCAACATCCTTTAGATTATTTTCCGTTTACGGTCCACGCGAAAGACCCGACAAACTTTACACCCGATTGATAGATTGTGGTTTGAACAACAAAGCGTTCCCACTTTTTGATGGTAGTGAAAAACATTTGCGAAGTTTTACCTATGTGCAGGATATTGTGGATGGCATTGTAAGCGCCATTGGCAATGAGGAAATTTGCAACGGTGAAATTTTCAACCTGGGTACTGAGACCGAAAGCACCACAGCACATGGCATTGCAACGGTTGAGGAAATTCTTCAAACAAAAATTACAACCGAAAAGAAACCGCCCCGTGCCGGCGACCAATCGCGAACAAAAGCGAATATTGACAAGGCGAGAAAATTATTGAACTATAATCCACAAACAACTCTAAAAGAAGGTTTGGAAGCACAGACGGAATGGTTTAAAAATAATTTTTAACTTCGAGCTTCATTCTTTTCATTCGTAAATGCTTAAAATACTTCAAATAATTACCTTGCTGCAAGGGCTTTTTCTCATTGTGGCACTTATGGCAAATAGGGGAAAGTACCAAAAACCTACCTTTTGGTTGTTAATAGGAAGTATTCTTTCCATTTTGTTTTACGTTCTTGGCGATGATGAGAATGGTTTTTTTGTAGAACACAGAGATTGGTTCTTTTTTGACTCTTCATTGTTTATTACTTTTTTCCTATTATTTGTAATGTATTTTGTTTCAAGTCGAGAAACTTTCAATTTAAAGCATGTAGCCTTTTTTACCCCTAACCTTTTCTATTTTATTATTGAAATCTACGAAAAGTATTATCCTGCCGAAGATGTTTTTTTAATTGAACTGTTAGAATTATTGGTTGAGATTTCTTTCTTAACATATCTTTTATTTGCGGTCTGGACAATCATAAAATCGAAAAGCCAGCAATGGATGGCGTATTTTATAATTCCACTTGCCATTATTATGATTTTTGCATTGGTAAATGAAATTTTAAACTGGTTGGGCATTTTGCAAATACCTTATTTCAGCGATCCAGAAAACAATACTTCCACACTTTTGGTCATTGCTTTTCTTTTCTATTTTATGGCTTGGAAACTCGTTGTTGCTCCCGCTGAAATTGTTCGTTTTTCCGAAATAAAAAAATACCGAACCTCTGGTTTAAAGGAAGATTTAATTGAAGGCTATTCAAAAAAGATCACCACCTTTATGGAAGAAGAGAAAGGTTTTATGGACAGTAAACTCTCCCTGACTTCCTTAGCGGAAAAACTGGAAATTCCCAAACAGTATATCTCAGAAATTTTAAATATCCATATGGATACAAATTTTCAGGACTTTGTAAATGGATATCGCATTGATGCTTTTTTGGAAAGACTGAACGACCCAAAATATTCAAATTATTCATTGCTTGGAATAGCCAACGATGTTGGGTTTAGTTCAAAATCCAATTTTTACGCAACTTTCAAAAAGCACAAAGGCATCACGCCAACCGAGTACCGAAAATCATTAAAATAGGTGCTAAAAATGTCCATTATAAACATATAGGACATCTTCAAGGCACTGTAAACACGCGTCTGTCAGTTTAGGTTTTAATTTAGTACCTAAATTAATTTTCTGTGTCCAAACTTTTTCCCTCCCGGTTCAAATTGCTTTTTTACTTTGTAAAAACGTATATAATTTTATCAACACTACTCCGGCTCATTTTTGTGTTTTGGGTTTTTAAAGACGTTGATACCTCTTTTTTCAAAATAGCAAATACATTCCTAATAGGCCTATTGTTTGATGTGGGTACGGTTTCATTTTTTGCACTTCCGTATGCCTTGTATTTGTTGTTTATTCCGCAGCGATGGCATGGGTCTTTTTTTGATAGAATTGTTACTTGGTTTGCATATTCGTTGGGGCTGGTAATATTTCTCTTTTCCTTTTTTGCAGAAATAACCTTTTGGGAAGAATTCAAAAACCGTTTCAACTTTATTGCGGTAGACTACCTTATTTACACTTACGAAGTTGTAAAAAACATCAACGAATCTTACCCCATTCCATTACTGTTGAGTGGAATTCTACTTATTACGGCGTTGCTTCTTTTTATTACCAAGCGAAAAGGAATTTTTCAAAAAACATTTAGCAGTGAAAGTACTTTTATGGACAAATTGTTCCCCACACTGCTTGTTTTGGGAACTGTTATAATTTTTGCACTTTTTGTAAAAAATAAGGATGCCGAGCAGTTTGAAAACCGCTACAACAACGAAATTGCCAAAACTGGCATCTATTCCTTCTTTGCAGCTTTCCAGAACAACGAACTTTCATATGCAGATTTTTACAAAACCATTCCAATAAAAGATGCTTTTGCTGAGGTAAATGCTAATTTCATAAAGCGCGGCGACAGTTTGCTTTTCCCTGAAAAGGAATTGATTTACAGAAATGTTCCAAATACAGACTCACTGCCAGAACTCAAGCCGAATGTAATTTTTATTTGTGTGGAAAGCCTTAGCGCAAAATTTCTCGGAAGCTTTGGCAATACCGAAAACATTACCCCAACATTGGATTCATTGGCAAGCCAAAGTTTGTTTTTCACTAACCTTTTTGCCACGGGAACCCGCACCGTTCGGGGAATGGAAGCCCTCACCTTGTCCATTCCGCCCACCCCTGGTCGCAGTATTATAAAACGGGAGAATAATCAGCAACTGTTTACTATTGGCGAGGTTTTTAAAAAGAAAGGCTACACCCGGAATTTCTTTTATGGAGGTGATGGTTATTTTGACAATATGAACAGTTTTTTTGGCGGAAACGGTTTTGATATCGTAGATCGCGGTCGTGGTTTTTTGATGGATGCAAGTATAAACACAACCCGCACCAATATTGAAAATGAGGAGGTGACCTTTGAAAATGCTTGGGGTATTGCCGATGAGGATATTTACAACAAAGTAATCAAAATAGCCGATGAGGCACACAATGCCGGAAAACCGTTTTTTGATTTTGTGATGACAACTTCAAACCATCGTCCCTATACATATCCCGAAGGGAAAATTGATATTCCTTCAGGCTCGGGGAGAAGTGGTGCCGTAAAATACACCGATTATGCGATTGGCGCATTTTTAAGAAAAGCAAAGAAAAAAGAATGGTTCCAAAATACGATTATTATAATTATGGCAGACCATTGTGCCTCCAGTGCCGGAAGGCAGGAACTTGATATGAAAAACTATCATATTCCGGGTTTAATGTTGAATCTTCCAAACATTGCGCCTAAAAAGGTTAACAAAATGGCTTCGCAGATTGATATTTTTCCCACATTGTTTTCGCTGCTCAATTGGAACTATAATACCAATCTCTATGGCACCGATGTGCTAAAATTGAAATCCGAGGAAGAACGTGCTTATGTGGGCACATACCGAAAACTTGGGCTGTTAAAAGGAGATGATAAAGTGATGGTACTGGGCGATCAAAAAGTTTCAAACTATTATCAATGGAATCGCGAGAGTAATGAGCTTGTGCCTTTGGATGGGGATGAAGCTTTTTTAAGGGAAATTATTTCAAGTTACCAGACTGCTGATTATTTATTCAGAAACGGTGGGTTGAAGTTAAGCACTTTTGGAATTGAAAACTAAAATCCATTTTATTGTAAACCCCATTGCCGGAAAAGGAAATAACGAGCTTTCCGAAGCTTTGTTGAAAACCTACTTCCCGGAAACTGAATATTCCATTTCAATAAAGAAAACAGCCTTTGTGCTGCACGCCACAGCGCTTACAAAAGCTTCCATTGAAGAAGGCGCAGAAGTTATTGTTGCCTGTGGCGGCGACGGAACCATAAATGAAGTGGCTTCCTGTTTGGTGAATACTTCGGTGGTTTTAGGGATTTTGCCGATGGGATCGGGCAATGGTTTGGCTTCCAACTTAAAAATTCCAAAAAATTTAAAAAAAGCGCTTTCCATAATCAGAAACCAAAAAGTGATTGCAATTGATTCAGGAATTATGAATGGCGAACCGTTTTTTAGCAATGCGGGCGTTGGTTTTGATGCACATGTAATCGCTGATTTTGAAGAAAAGACCACCCGGCAGTTTTTTAGTTATTTGAAATCTATATTGAGAACGCTTAATAAGTATCAATATAAAAATGTAGTGAAACTAAAATACAACGGAACAACTGAATTGATTTCGCCCTTTCTTCTTTTTATTTCCAATTCCAACGAAATGGGCTATAAAATGAGCCTAACGCCACGGGCCTCATTGCAGGATGGTTTGTTGGATGTTGTTATTGTCCCCAAGCTTTCAAGGATGAAACTTTTCTTGTTTACGGTATTTTTTCTTTTCAAAAAACATCATTGGTTAAAGGAAGTTCGGTTTCAACAACTTACGGCTTTGGAAATTAAAAGTTTGGACAATACAATTTTAAAGGCTCAAAAGGATGGCGAATTTTTTGTTCCCAAAGAATCAATAATCAAATTAGCAATTCGTCCAAAGAACTTGAATGTATGTGTTTTATAATAGTCTATTTTTACTAGAAATTTTGTAGTTATGAAGACATTCGTAAGCAATGTTTCCGGAAAGGAATTTCCTGAAAGCGAAAAAATGCACGCCAAGGCCATTCGCAAAGCTATTTTTGATTTAATAGAAAAAGAGCATCCTTCTTTTAATCACAACAGTTTCCTATCCATCTCAGAGCTAAATCAATACCGCCAAAAATACATTTCAGAATATTTGTTGGACGAAGTTGGCGAATTGGGCGAACTTGAAAAGGATGTTTTGGAAACCATTCAAAACCAAGAAGCTATTTCGTCCAAAATAATTCTGGATGAAGCTTCCGCTAAATTCACTCATGGGCAGCGTCTGGCCGATACTATTGCAAGTTTCGGCGGCAGTTGGAAATTCATCATCATCTTTGGGGCTTTCATCCTTGTTTGGATGTGTATCAACATTATTTTTTTGGCTAGCAAAGCTTTTGATCCATATCCATTTATTCTTTTGAATTTAATTCTATCCTGCTTAGCTGCATTACAGGCACCCGTAATTATGATGAGCCAAAACCGGCAGGAAGAAAAAGACAGGGAGCGCGCCAAACAGGATTATATGATAAACCTGAAATCTGAGCTGGAAATACGTATGCTGCACGAAAAACTGGACCACTTAATTATTCATCAACAGCAAGAGCTTTTGAATATTCAGCAGGTGCAGGTGGAAATGATGGAGGATATTATGAAACGGTTGAAATAGGGGGTTAATTTTTCATTGAAAGCAGCTTCTCCGCAGCCTCAAAGGGCGTAGTTTTGTTTTCGTCTAAGGCGAGCAACTGTTTTTCCAGTTCCACTTTAACTAAAGGGTTGGCATAAAATTCACTTTTCAAACGGCTTTCTATCGTTTGCATCAGCCAAAATTTGTTCTGTTCTTTTCGTTTATGCTGAAAATAGCCGTTGCTTTTTACAGTTTCAAAATAATCTGAAACCACTTCCCAAATTTCAGCAATGCCTTCATTTTTGATGGCGCTACATAAAATTGTTTTGGGCGCCCACCCACTTTCTTTTGCGGGATAGAGGTGTAGTGCGCGGTTAAATTCATTTTTGGCGAGTTTTGCTGCTTTTAGATTTTCGCCATCTGCTTTGTTGATAACAATGGAGTCTGCCATTTCCATAATGCCGCGTTTTATTCCTTGCAATTCATCACCGGCACCGGCAAGCTTCAGTAATAAAAAGAAATCGGTCATGGAATGTACGGCAGTTTCGCTTTGGCCTACGCCCACGGTTTCAATCAAGATTACATCAAAACCTGCAGCTTCGCAGAGAATGATGGTTTCGCGCGTTTTTCTCGCCACGCCGCCCAAAGTGTCACCACTGGCGGAAGGGCGTATAAAAACATTTTTTTCCTTAACCAATTCCTCCATTCGGGTTTTATCGCCAAGAATACTTCCCTTGCTTATACTACTGCTCGGATCAACGGTGAGCACTGCAATTTTTTTCCCCTTGGAAATCAACAATTTTCCAAAGCTTTCAATAAAGGTACTTTTACCTACACCTGGTACGCCTGTAATACCTATTCGGATGGAGCGATTGGCGTGAGGTAAGCAGTTTTCGATAATTATTTTTGCTCGTTGTTGGTGCTTTTGGGCAGTGCTTTCAATAATGGTTATGGCTCGACTTAGTGTGGCCTGATTTTGATTTAAGATTCCAGAGATCAATTCATCGGAGGATAAATCTTTCTTTTTGGAAGATTGGAGCTGTTTCACAACTTCCCTGTTTAAAGTTTCAGGTTGGGAAACTCCTTCCTTTTCTTTGAGTGCGCTTATTTTTTTTATCTTCTCTGCCACAGCGTGAATTTAGGACAATTTTATGAATATGTTCTTTTAGAAATGAGTTTTAGGTAGTATCTTGAAATTTAATAATTTTAAAATTCAGAAAAAAATGAAAATCTTATATGAAGCTTCATCTACAGCTGTTGGCGGAAGAAAAGGACACGTAACTACCGAGGATGGCAAAATTGACATGGAACTTTCCGTACCTAAAGGACTTGGCGGCGATGGGGGTAAAGGCACAAATCCTGAACAACTTTTTGGCAGTGCCTATGCGGCCTGTTTTGGTAGTGCTGTGCAAATGGTAGCCGAAAACAAAAAAATTAAATTGGGCGATGATATGAGCGTAACAGCAAATATCGAAATAGGAAAAACAAAGGATGGAGATTTACAATTGCGTGCAACATTGGATTGTTTTCTACCTGGTGTTGATGTGAAAACTGGAGAGGATCTGGTTAATAAAGCACACGAAGTATGCCCCTATTCCCGTGCTACACGAGATAACATTACAGTAACCCTAAACCTTTTATTGGACGAATAGTTCAAGATAACATAAATAAAAAGCCCCGAATTTTCGGGGCTTTTTATTTTACATTGCTTTTAGATTTATCACTTTTCCCCCCTCTTCCTCTTTTTGGGGCTCTTCCTTCTTTTCTTCTTTTTTCTCCTCAATAAATGGACTTTTCTTAGGCTGTTGGGCGGCTTGCTTAATATACCACTCCAATTGATATTTTTGTTTTTCTAGAAGTTCCAAAATACTGTCCGGTAATTCCCGACGCTCTAAAAGCTCATCATATCTTTTAATGTTGTTACGGTCACGGTTTATACAGGACCTTACAATGGCTTCGGCATCGAAATACTCCAAGGCTTCTTTAATTTCTTGCCAGGTACGGTCAATATTCCCTTTTTCTGAATCTTGTTTTAAAGGTTCAATGTCACGGGAATGAAGTTCGTTTGAAATATCGTGGCTCATTCGGTTGCGTTCCACGGCCATATAATTCAAAAACCTCTTTAAATCGGTAGTCTGTGCATCCTGTGCTGCATTGTAATACAGTTTTTCAGCTTCAAAACAGGCTACGAGTAAACGGTTTAATTTATCAAAATCTGCGTATTTCTTTTTCATAGGTAGATGGTTTTATCAAATTTACCACAAAAAACTACTGTTTTATAAAAAATGAACATTTTTTTATGATTAGTTAACAGTAATTTATAAGCTAATTTTTAATTACTTAGGCATAATGTGTGCCAAAAATTATCAGGGGAGAAAATTCTGGAAATAATTATTTACGGTAACGATGAATATTGGGTTAATATACAAAATTTTTATTTTCAAGATTTAATTAGTCCACACAATAAGATTAAGCGCAGTTTAATAGGCTCAACAACCTAATCTGAATTTAATTGTGGTAAAAATTTTCAATAAAAAAATTAAAAGCTGCAACAACTAAATAGTTTTGTCGTCTTTTAAGTGAACAGCAACCAAAAAACCATCAAGTTTGTCCGATTTATTACTTATCGAGCAGTGTAAACAAAGCAACCGAAAGGCACAAATGGCGCTATATAGTAAATATTGTGACGGGATGTATGTTATTGCCCATAGGTATTTAAAGGACACCGCGGCCGCGGAAGACGCGATGCAGGAAGCATTTATTAAAGCTTTTAAAAAGCTTAGCCAGTTTAAGGGAGACGTCACTTTTGGAGCTTGGCTAAAACGGATTGTAATAAATACTTGTCTTGATACTCTTAAATCAAAAAAGTTGGAACTACAATCATTGAATGAAGAGGTCTATACAATTGTGGAAGATGAAGCTGATTGGTCTATTTCTGATGAAACCTCCATTTCCGAAGTGATTTCAGCAATTGAGGAATTACCGGAGAATTATAAGGCAACGGTAAAATTATTTTTGATTGAAGGATATGACCATCAGGAAATTTCAGAAATACTGCAGATTTCTGAAAATGCATCGAGAACCTATCTACACCGCGGAAAAACAAAATTAAAAGAAACACTAAAACACTTGCGCTATGGCACAGGATATTAAAAAAATGTTCGAAAATTATGACCCTAAAACTCCCAAACTTAGGGAGGGTCACCAGGCACGTTTTGAAGCTAAACTGGACAAGTCTTTTTCAGAAAATATATCTGAAGAGGAAAACACATCGATCCCTTGGCTTAAAATAGCCGCAATGGTAGTAGTGCTTTTGGCAGTGAGCTTTTTTGGATATCAGCAATTGTCCAAAAACAATGCCCTCACCGATTCAAATAACGCCGTTGTGGAAAACACTACCGTCACTGGAGAAAACGCTGATACACCAAAACTAACTTTGGCAGATATTTCGCCAGACCTAAAGAAGGTGGAGGAATATTATATGGCAGGAATAAATGTACAATTGGCTTCGCTTAAGATAACCGATGACAATAAAGACTTGGTGGACGGTTATATGCAGCGGCTTGCCGAATTGGATAAGGAATACAATTCGCTAAATGCAGAACTGAGCAAAGTGGGCCCCACTGAAGCAACAGTAACCGCATTGATTGACAATTTGAAACTTCGTTTGGATTTGCTGTTCAAACTTAAAAACAAATTAAAAGAACTTAAAAATCAAAACAATGAAGAATTTAAAGCTATTCAAACTTAGTACCCTTGTAGTACTAGCATTGGCCACTACTTTTGGCTATTCACAAAAAAAATATGTGGAGAGCTTCAATGTGTCCGATAATGTAGAAATTTCTGTAAATACATCTTTTACAAATGTAGTTTTTGAAACCTGGAACAAAAATAAGGTAGAGGTGGAGGCCTTTATTGAAGGGGATAACCTTTCTGAAAGCCAAAAGGAACAACTGATGAAAAATTGGGACCTGGACGTGACAGGAAACAGTAAGAAAATAACTGTTACCTCCAATGCCGGTAACCAGCCCTTTGCAATGAACGAAATGCCTAACCTTGACTTTATTGGTCCGCTAATGGAAGATATGGTGATGCCCATGATCCAAAACTTAAAAGTGCCGCCACTTCCTGAAGATTTATTGGAAAACATAGGTGACATTCAGTTTGATTATGAAGAATTTCAGAGGGACGAAGAGGGTTATATGAAAAAGTTTGAAGCCCAAATGGACAAAAAGTTTGGAAAGGATTTTGAAAAACGAATGGAGGAATGGGGCAAAAGTTTTGAGGATTCCTGGGATGAAAAACGAGCAGACAGTATTGGTGAAGCTTATGGAAAAAGAATGGAAGCTTGGGGTGAGGATTTTGGAAAACGAATGGAGGCCTGGGGCGAAGAATACGGCAAAAAAATGGAAGCTTGGGCAAACGAAATTGAAAAGAAGTATGACAGTGAGGGAGGCAATTACACTAAGACAGTAACCAAAAGCCCACACGGGACCGCTATCATTATTCAGGGAAATCGTGGCAGCACCGGGAATAATACTAATGTGAAGAAAACCATTATAATCCGTCTGCCAAAAAATACGAAAACTGAGGTTAATGTGCGCCACGGCGATCTGAAAATGGCAGATGCCAATAATGTTAAGGCCAATTTAAATTACACGCCATTTACGGCAAATAGCATTGATGGGGGACAAACCCTCATCAATGCATCTTATGCGCCGGTTATAGTTAATGTTTGGAAACAAGGAGGTTTGAATGTAAAATATGTAGATAACTGTAAAATTGATAATGTTCAGAATATAAACCTTCAAGCCAATTCCAGCGACGTCCGTATTGGCAACGTATCCAACCAGGCGTTCCTATCGGGTTCTTTTGGGAATTTAAGAATCGATAAGGTTTCTGATGGATTTGAAACGCTTGATATACGTTTAGAGAATACCGATGCCAAAGTGAAAATTCCCAATGGTGCGTTTTCCTTTTATTTCACCGGAAGCAAATCTACTTTGAAATACCCCAAAACCCTTCAATTGAACGAATCCAAAAGTGCAGGTAGAGTTTTGGTAAAAGGATTCAACCAAAATAACCGTTCAAACAAAACCATTACCATAAATTCTACTTACAGCAATGTTTCGCTTCAATAACCGCTATTATATGAAATGAAAACTACTTATTATTAAATAATTAAATATTTCAAAATAAAAACCCCTTTTCATTTTTATGAAAAAGGGGCTCACACTTAAAGTGCATAAAAAGGGGAGTATAGTGATGGAGTATTTATTATTTTTTTAAAACCGCCCCAAAATTATAAGAGGCGGTTTTCTCAAAATTAAAATCAATTACTATGAAAAAATTACATTCTAACTATTAATTCTTAATGATTTTAAAAGTTTCAGTACTGTTATTGGCAGTTACTTTGGCAAAATAAATGCCTGTGCTTAAAGAGCTCAAGTTTATTTCACCAGTTAAGGCTCTTAACTCCTTGTTCATCAATTGTTGTCCATTCACATTATAAATGGCCACTGAAGTAATTTCAGTTTTTGATGAAATCTGTAAAACATCTGTTACAGGGTTTGGATATAGTGCGATGCTATTTAACTGATTTTCACCTATCCCTAAAATAGTTTCACAGGTTATTCCTAACTGAAAGTTTCCAGCCTGTGTATTGTCATAACCTTCTACCATTATAATATAAGTGGTGGTACCATCCGATTCAAACTCAAGTTCAGGTTGGTTTACACAAGAACTATCATTGAATGCTATTTGGTTGGTAAGTGTACAATCGGAATAAACCCTAACCGTAGTTGCAAAATTGGTTTCTGGACCGCAGGCATTAAGTGTAATTATTTCTGGATTGCCTGTGCCTGTATATGAGTAAAACACATCTGGGGAAGCGTTTCCACCAGAATCGGTTGCAAAGATGGTAGAGTTTGTAACCAAATCACCGCAGGCTAATACCGTTGCCTCTACACAGGCATCATTGGTGGGAACAGCTGGTAGTTGTACCCGATAAGTAAACAAATCGCCCCAAGGGCCAATAGTTGGATCATATCCCCAACCCGTAATGTACTCTCCATTAAATGAAATCGCATTTGGAACCCATATAGGTCCTGCATCCATAGTATAACCTAAAGTATCTGACACGAATGAATTGAATTCCTGTAAACCACTGCTTGCTGTCCATATAAAAGGAACGTTTGGATCCCATGGGCCAATTTGGAAATATCCAATAACCATGCTTCCATCGTGGTTTATGCCAGTAACGTTGCCACTACTTCCAGGAGCCAAAGTTCCCAATGAAATATATCCAGTTGCTTCACTCCATATCCATGGTTCACCATTATTTGCATAATCTCCGCGACCTCCAATCCAGTTACCATCTTCAGAGATAGCGCTACATTCACCCAATTGGTTGAATTCATCTGTGGGGTCGCCATTTGGGTCAATCAAAAGATATTCGTTTGGTAACCAATCGCCGTTGGCATCTTTGCGCCATACGGCAGATTTCCACGGACCGTTGAAATCCTGCCATCCCACAATTACGTTTCCATCACCGCTTACGGCGTTGGCTCTTGTACTTCGGTTTATGTCTGTATAAAGACTGCCCAAATCAACTAGGCCATCAGCTGCCGTCCAAGCCGTTGCGTGAACTGCAATACCAGGTTCGCCTGGAGTTGGTTCTACATATGCGCTTCCCACGACGGTACTGCCATCTGCAGAGATATTATAACCAGAACTTAAACTGCCGTCAACAGACATATCAAAACTACCTAACACTGTCCATTCATTATTGGTAACATTGTACATGGATTGTATGGAATAGGTGTTTGTTTCAGACTCTTTTCTGAACATTACTCCTTGTGAACCAAAAATAAAACCACGACCGTTTGGAGTATATACTACTTCATATAGCGCTTCGTTAAAAGTAGAAGTGCCCATATTGTTTATTGGGAAGGTTTCGCCCCCATCTTCTGAAGTAAAAATCATTTCGGGAGTTCCTACTAGGGTAACGTGGTCTGCGTCTAACCATGCTACATCGCGCCAGATTGGTCCGGGACTGTTTGCTACAGTAATAGTTTGCCAGGTGGCGCCTCCATCAGTAGTTTTAAGTACAATGTCGTCACCAACAGCAAAACCAGTATTCATATCATAAAAATCGATACCTGCTAAAATGCTTGAACCAGTATGAACCGTAGTCCAAGTTGCTCCGTTATCTGTAGATTTTTGAATTGTTCCACCGTTAGAGGCCATAAAATATGTGTCTCCACCTGCATAAGTAAGTTGGTCAGGAATTGCAGTCACTCCCGTAGCTGGATTCCAAGTATTCCCTCCATCAGAGGTGTAATATATTATACCGGGTGCACTGTTTGGGAAAGCTCCTATAATTCCATTTTGCCAATCTTTAAAAACAACATCGGTATAGTACCAAATGTCTGTGCCAGGGTTCATGGAGGTCCAGGTATTTCCTGCATCTGTAGTTCTTCCAGCGTATCCACTCCATCCAGCTACATAGCCTGTATAGGAATCGGGAAAACTAATCCCCTCGATACCTTGGTTGGTACCCGTCCAAAGTTGTTCCCAAGTATCTCCGGCATCATAGGTTCTTAAAATTATTCCATTTCCATTATAGGTTGAGGATTGTCCAGCTGCAAAACCAAGAGAGCTCTGATTGTCCGGAAACTCAATACCTGTGAATATATAGTTATATCCCGTATTCATTTTTTCCCATTCTGTTGGGGTTGTAACGTCCATATAAGAAGTACCAGAGAGTAAATTTCCATCTCCTGAAAACCTTACGCCTCCTCCAACTCCTAATCCCGGAGCAGCGCCGCCGATTTCTTCAAATGTATTTGTATCGGCATTCCAAAGCGAGTAGGGCCCTGCCTGAGCTTCATACCCAGATACCACTCCTTCATTTGAAACTCCTTGGGTTTCAAAAAAGGTAGGCTTTACCACAAATTGGGCAAATAGCGTACTTGTGCTAACTACACACAAGAATAAAAATAGTAATAGTGTTTTTTTCATTTTAAAAGTTTTTATTGATTTAATAGTATTCTTTTAACTGAGGGCTAAAGTATGTGGTGTTATACTATAATAAAAGGAACTATCTTTTGAAATTCACGAATTTCGAAAGTATAAAATATCTATAAAAAGCTGTATATCAAGTCTTTTCAGAAAATTTTATTAAATTTTTAAAATGAAGTGTAAAAAAGGTTATCTCGCCTAATTTTTTAGTTTTTCTTGAAGAATTTTAAGTTTTTTCTCTCCAGAAATGAGCAGTCGGATTATCATGCCCAAAGCAAAAATGATGAGTATTATCAGGCCGATTTGAATAGGGCTATAAAATTTATGTAAGGTGCCAATTTCTTCCGCCTTGCTTTCCGTTAGGTTTATCAATGATTTGTTTACTGATTTTCTCTCCGCTTTTTTTGTCTGTTTTTGCAATGACAGAAATTTGCTGTGAAAAATGGTGTAATTTTCCCAATCGTGCAGGGCCAAATAATTATTTGCCAGCCCATCATAAAGTCCCTTGTTTAAAATTAAATCGCCAACATTTTCTGATGTCTGGCGGGCATTGTTTAAAAGAGTTATTGCTTCATTATAATTTCCTTCCAGTGTTTTTGCTTCGGCCAGCCCTTTTTGTCCAAATGCAATTAAGCTTTTTGCTTCTGCATTTTGTGCATAGTCAATAGAATTTAAAAAAGTGGTTTTTGCTTCATCAACTTTATTGAGAGTTAAAAGACAGTTCCCTTTATTATAATAGCAGATGCTGAGGTTGGCGTTTCTTAAATGTGGCTCCTTGGCTTTTTCATAAGCTTTAATTGCTTTGTCGAAATATTTTAATGCAATTTCACAGTTCATCTGTTCCCGATAGATAAAACCCCTTAATGTTGCATTATAACCTAAAAATGATTGAACGGAATCTTGCGCTGGATACTTTTCAATCAATAATAATGATTCATCCAAATAATCAATTGCCTTGTCATAAATCTGTAACTCTTGATAATGGCCGGCAATTCTGTTAAGGATGTTCATCTGTTGCCGTTTGTTTTTTATATCTGGAATTAAACCTTTAATACGCTCCACATATTCCGCAGCTTTGTTATAATCTCTTTTTGAGGAATATGCGGTTGAAATAGCAAGTAATGCGTTTACTTTGTTCTTTACGGATGCATCAGGATAATTGTATGCTTGTTGGGCTAGAAGTATTGCCCTATCTGGGTTTTCATATATAAGGACATTGGCTTTTTCCAATATGCTGTCCACCTCTTTTTGGGCATAGGCAGTTTGTAAAAGCAACAAAATGCTTAAGAGTATTAAAATTCTTACATTATTCTGCTTCCTCATATTCTTCCGCATAAATTTTTGATTGCTTTTTTTGGTCTCTTAGAAGTTCTATGAACACCGTAGGCGGTATGCCCGTAACGGCTTTAAAAACAGTGGCAAAACTGCTGTGTGAGGAAAAACCGCTTTCCTCGGCTAAATAACTTATTTTATACTGTAGATAGGTTTTGTTGTTTTTAAGTCTATCGGTAATGTAATTTATACGCAGTTCATTTATATAACTGTTGAAGTTTTTGTTTTTATAGGTATTTATTATTTCAGAAAGGTACTTGGTGTTTGTTTCAAACTGGGAGGCTAGCAGGGCTAACGACATATCCTGTTTGGTGAATTGCTTTGAATTTTCAAACTGGTTCAATTTTTTTATCAAGGCCTCTTCCGTTTCCTTGGGAATGTTCATTCTTTTGGAAACCTCTTTTTCTGGCAACGTTTCTATTGGGTTTTGTTTCTTTTCAAAATAGTTTATAAAACGTTCATACTGTCTGGCCCTATTTCTATACCGGTACCTCAAAATTGCCCAAGTGAGCAGTAAAAGAAATAAGATGCCGCCCATAAGCATAAGATTATTTTGGTATGCTTTTTTCACCTTCTCTTTTTGCTCCGTATGGTTATCGTTTATATAATTGTAGAGGGAGTTAACGGCCTTGTCTTCTTCAACTTCCACAGTATTTGTAATTTGGCTACTTTCAGTTCTGTTGGAATAAAAAAGTGAGGCTTTGTCCAATGCCAAATAAGTAGCGGAAAGCCCTTCCATTATTTTTGAGATATAGGGTTTGTTGTTCAGGTTTTCTGAAATCTCCAATGCCGCTTGATAGGAGGTGAGCGATTGGTAATAGTCTTTCTGCAGAAAGTACACTTTGCCAAGCTGATTAAGGGTAACCATCTGTAGAAAATTATTGGGTGGAGCTCCTGAAGTATTCTGGAGGGTCGATTGAAAAAACTGCTTTGCTGAATCAAGATTTGTAGCGGGCAGATAGGTTTCAATTAGTACCGCAGTAGTTTGGTTGCGGAGTATTTCATCGGGAATTTCGTTAAAAAAAGAATTAGCATTTATAAACTTTTGTAATGCTTGTGAATAATTTTCTGTTTCTAAAAATGTATAACCTTCAAGTAATTCTGTTCCGCCTTTCAAATACGTAGCAATTTTTTGTTTGTTTGTTTCTCCCACAAATGTCTTCGTCCTCAAAAAATATTCTTTTGCCACTACATCCATTCCCAATTGGTTAAGCAGGACAATGGATGAGACACTTGTTTTAACCACCATTTCCAAATCCTGGGCACTTTCTGCCAGTTTTTTTGCTTCTATGTTTGCTTTTACTGCATTGTCATAATTCCCCATGACAGTAAACGCTTCGGCATCCAATAAATGGGCCTGAATGCGCTGTGTGGAATTTGTGGTTTTTTGAATTATATGTTCCGCTATCTTAACGGATTCCGCTGGCTGGACATACAAATTATTCTGGGCTTCTAGCAACATATCGGTATAGTCGTTATTGCTTTGGCCGAAAATATCTAATAGAAAGAAGAAAAAAAATATGGTAGTTAAAGTAAACCGCATAATCAAATCAACAAGTGTTCAAGGTACGGAAAAATTACTTTTTCCTCACAAAGATTGCAACCACTGCCGCAGTAATAACCCCAAAACCGAAAGCCCCAATGGCAGATTGCCACATATAACTGTTTATGTTGAAATAGTCGTTTGCTTTTTCACGGGTCATCAGATCGTTGGTTACGGAATATTCTATCACATTATTAAAGTATTGGGGAGTGATATAATTATGGGTAATGTATTGACCCAAGGGCGAAAGCAATGCCACAAAAACACTCAGAATAACTCCTGAAATAAAGCCCTGAAGCCAAGTGATTCTTCCGCCGTAAACCCGTCTTCTTTTTTCGCGCATTTCCAATAGATACATCAGTATTGCGAAAGGAGCAAACAGAAGGGTGAGCCACTGATGGTCCGCAATCTGCTCTTCGTGCCAACCAAGCGTTTTTTCAAGTAACATCCACGAAAGCATGGTGATGGTGAAAATGACTGCCCATTTAAACTCGATGAAAATCTTTTTCATAGTAGTCTTATTTTTGAGTTTAAAGATACTCCATTTTCCCAATAAAAAATCCCGAGAAACTTAGCTCGGGATTTGAAAATAATTGTTTGGAATTAAAATTACGCTCTTTTCATCAAGATTTCCATGGTTTTTACTTCCTTGCCATCAGCCCCGATTTCGTACATTTCCATTCGGCGGGTGTTCTCATCCACTATAGTATATACCTCGCGTACCTGCTTGTCTTTGCCGGTCATGGGATCAACCATAGTGCCGTTTAGTGTAGTGGCTTTTGTTGCTTCGTCGTACGTTCCGCGTAGTACGCCCAATCCGGTACCCATATTGTCTATCCAGGTAGAAATATATTCGTCGGTGGCATTGTCATAGGCAAGTGTAGATTGGCCCTCAAAGTCCATTCCCATCATTTTACCTGAATAGTTACCCACTTGGTAGCGACCACCCATGATCATTTTTATATCGGCAGTTGATGTGGCTTTTTCTTCCTCTGGCCCCATCCAGAAAGTCATTTCGTTGTTCCATTTGCCTACTTCTTCGGCCATCATTTTATGTGGCTCGCCAGGGGTCATATAGGCCTCCCAAGCTTTTTGCATCGCGATAGAATCCATAGGTTCTTCTATCATTTCGGGTTCTTCAGTAGCAGTTGTGTCTGCCACTACGGTAGTGTCTTCCGTTACCATTTTTTCTTTTGTGTTATCGTTACAGGAAATAAATACTAGCGATAAACATACTAATGTAAATAGTGCTTTTTTCATAATGTTGATTTTTTAATAGGTTGATTTTGAAATCTAAAATTATGAAAAACTTCCTCATTTACGACTTTAAGATCTATAAATAATTGATAGTCAAATAAAAGCAAGGCGAATGGCAAGCACTAAGTTTCAGTATTCAACATAAAAAATCCCGACGCAGATACATCGGGATTAATATCAATATTCTAAAAATATTTAAAATCTAAATCTTCATTCATCCACAAGCACCCAATCGCCCTTATCGAGCAATGGAATAGCTTGTTTGAATTTCATGGTTTTGTTTTCACCGCTCATCACGTGCTTAATAGTAACTTTATCGTTGCGGTTTATTTTTGGGCGTTCCCGGGTAATGGTTTCCGTTACCTGTTGGCGCTGGGGTTGTGTGTTTCCAGCGGTGCGTGACTGTGCAGCTCGCTCGTCCATATTTGGAATTTCGTCTTTTTGCTCACTAAGGTTTTCTTTTCTTTTTACCTCGCGTGCTTCCTGTATTTGTTGCTGGTTTTCCTGTGGAAGCTCTCCTTTATAAAGGAACGAAATAACATCTTTGTTTACCTTTTCAATCATCGCTTTAAAGAGTTCAAAAGCCTCAAATTTATAGATAAGCAAAGGATCTTTCTGCTCATGGACCGCCAGCTGTACGGATTGTTTCAACTCGTCCATTTTACGAAGATGCGTTTTCCACGAATCGTCAATAATTGCAAGGGTGATATTTTTCTCAAAATCATTCACCAATTGCTTTCCTTCGGTTTCGTATGCTCTTTCAAGATCGGTAGCCACGTTCAGCGTTTTTACACCATCTGTAAATGGAACCAAGATTCGTTTGTATTTATCCTTTTGGGTTTCATAAACATTTTTGATAACCGGGAAAGCCATTTCGGCGTTACGGGCCATTTTATCCTGATAGTGAACATAGGCCGCTTTGTATATTTTTCCGGCAATTTCGCGGGCATCCATTTTCTCAAATTCCTTTTCGGAAATAGGGGAGCTCATGGAGAAGAAACGAATTAATTCAAATTCAAAATTCTTATAATCCTGCGCCATTTTGTTGCTCTCGGCAATTACTTCGGCAGTGTCGTAAATCATATTTGCAATATCCACACGAAGTCTATCGCCAAACAATGCGTGGTATCTACGTTTGTAAACCACCTCCCGTTGGGCGTTCATTACATCATCATATTCCAGCAAACGTTTACGGATTCCAAAGTTGTTTTCTTCCACCTTTTTCTGCGCGCGTTCAATGGATTTTGAAATCATACTGTGCTGAATAACCTCGCCTTCCTTCAAGCCCATACGGTCCATCATCTTAGCAATTCGCTCACTTCCGAAGAGGCGCATCAAGTTGTCTTCCAAGGAAACATAAAACTGCGAGCTTCCTGGATCTCCCTGACGGCCACTACGTCCGCGTAACTGTCTGTCCACGCGACGGCTATCGTGCCTTTCGGTACCTACAATCGCAAGTCCGCCAGCTTCTTTTACTTCCTTGCTCAGTTTAATATCCGTACCACGACCGGCCATGTTGGTGGCAATGGTAACAATTCCACTTTTTCCCGCTTCGGCTACAATGTCTGCCTCGCGTTTGTGGAGTTTTGCGTTTAAAACGTTGTGGGGAATGTTACGGATGCTCAACATTCGGCTCAATAATTCTGAAATTTCTACGGAAGTGGTACCGATCAAAACAGGTCTTCCGGCTTTTGAGAGCGCTGTAACTTCCTCCGCTACGGCGTTGTATTTTTCTCTTTTGGTTTTGTAAATTTTATCTTCTCGGTCAAATCGCGCAATTGGGCGGTTGGTTGGAATTTCAACAACGTCCAGTTTATAGATTTCCCAAAGTTCGCCAGCCTCTGTTACCGCCGTACCGGTCATCCCTGAAAGCTTGCGGTACATTCTGAAGTAATTCTGAAGAGTAATGGTAGCAAAAGTCTGGGTCATGGCTTCAATCTTCACATCTTCCTTCGCTTCAATAGCTTGGTGAAGTCCGTCGCTGTAACGACGACCGTCCATAATACGACCCGTTTGCTCGTCCACGATCAAAACCTTGTTTTCCATCACCACATATTGATCGTCCTTCTCAAAAAGCGTATATGCTTTCAACAATTGATTCATCGTGTGAATACGCTCACTCTTTACCGAAAAATCACGGAAAAGTTCTTCTTTTTCGGCAACTTCTTCTTCTTTTGAAAGTCCTTTGTTTTCAATCTTGGCTATTTCGGTTCCAATTTCTGGCATTACGAAGAAATCGGGATCGCCTTCGCCCGAAAGATAATCCACACCTTTATCGGTAAGTTCTATCTGATTGTTTTTTTCGTCAATTACAAAATATAGCTCGGCATCAACCTTTGGCATTTCACGGTTGTTATCGCTCATATAATGATTTTCGGTTTTCTGGAGAATTTGTTTCACCCCTTCTTCCGAAAGAAATTTGATCAATGCCTTATTTTTCGGCAAACCGCGATATACGCGTAGTAATTGAAAGCCACCTTCTTTTTCATCACCTTCCTTTATAAGTCTTTTAGCTTCAGCTAAAACCCCGGTCAAATATTTTTTCTGAACTTCAACAATATTGCTGATTTTTGGCTTCAGCTCGTTAAATTCGTGACGGTCACCTTCGGGCACGGGCCCAGAAATAATAAGCGGTGTACGCGCATCGTCAATCAATACCGAATCCACCTCATCCACAATGGCATAGTGGTGCGGACGCTGTACAAGATCGTCTGGCGAATGCGCCATATTATCACGAAGGTAATCAAATCCAAATTCGTTATTGGTTCCATAAGTTATATCAGAGAGATAGGCTTTTCTTCGCGCTGCGGAATTGGGACGATGGTTGTCAATACAGTCCACTGTCATTCCGTGGAACTCAAACAATGGTGCCATCCATGCACTGTCACGCTTTGCCAGATAATCGTTCACAGTTACTAGGTGCACGCCATTTCCGGCAAGGGCGTTGAGGTACATTGGCAGCGTGGCGACCAGGGTTTTACCTTCCCCTGTTTGCATTTCGGCTACTTTCCCCTCGTGCAGGGCAACCCCTCCAATAAGCTGTACGTCGTAATGTACCATATCCCAAGTAATGGGTTTTCCGGCGGCATCCCAGGAGTTTTTCCAGATGGCCTTGTCGTCCTCAAGGGTTACGTACTCCTTTATTGCAGAAATCTCGCGGTCAAAAGGGCTGGCGGTTACGGTAATGGTTTCGTTGTTTTTAAAGCGCTTTGCGGTTTCTTTCATTACGGCAAAAGCTTCGGGAAGTATTTTGGTAAGGGTCGCTTTTTCAATTTCGTAGCGGTCGTCCTTTAGTTTGTCTATTTGGTTGTAGTATTCTTCTTTTTTGTTGATGTCCTGCTCTTCCTCAGATTGTTTTTCAAGACTGTCAATTTGTTGTTGCACCTCCTTTTGGGCGTCTTTTATTTCTTTTCTGAAGAAATCTGACTTCGCCCTAAGTTCATCGTGGGAGAGTTTTTCTATTGCTGCTTCGTGTTTCTTAACTTCGTTTACAAGCGGCTGTATTTCGCCAATATCTTTTTTTGATTTATCGCCTACAAAAACTTTTAGTACGTTATCTAATATTCCCATGATGTGTGTTTATTTTGAAGTGTTGCAGCGCAGCACCTTTTTGTCAATTTTGTTTTTTAGCCACGAATTCACGAATGTTTTTTTATACAATCATTCGTGAATTCGTGGCGATATTTTAAAAGCTTTTAAATAAAAAAAAGCCCCGTAAAAGAGACTTTTTATATTATTTTAATTGTTTCCCAAATCTTTGGGATTAATATTCATCCTCGTTCCAAAGATAATCATCGTCGGTTGGGTAATCTGCCCAGATCTCTTCAATAGAGTCATAAGAGTCTCCCTCGTCTTCAATAGCCTGAAGGTTTTCCACTACTTCCAGCGGAGCACCGGTCCTGATCGCGTAATCAATCAATTCATCTTTGGTTGCGGGCCAGGGTGCATCGCTTAAATAGGATGCTAATTCTAATGTCCAGTACATAGCACTTTGGGTTTTATAATTTCTGCAAAAGTAATTTTTTAGATTAAAAAGTCAAGAAAAATCCAAATTATTTCTGCTATATTTTAAAGAACGTTTTTAAATGTTTGATTGTAAGTAAATTACATATTCGCTTATAGCTCGGCTTTTTAACGAAAATATTGAAAATCAATACATTTTGTCATTTTTCACAACCGACAACCGACAACTCACAACTTCTCCGGAATCCACTGCGTCTCTTCCGCGTTTGTGTCTTTAGACAACTTCCGTGCCAGCACAAATAGATAGTCAGATAGTCGGTTTAAATACATAAGTACCCGTTCATCAATGGGCTCATTTTCATTTAATAGCGTGGTACGGCGCTCTGCGCGACGACAGACAGTGCGGGCTATGTGACAATATGACACGGTAGTATTTCCGCCCGGTAATATAAAATGTGTCATCTCTGGCAGGGCATCGTTCATCTGGTCCATTTCATTTTCCAAAAGCGTTATGTCTTCCTCGTCAATTTTGGGAATGTTGAGACGTTCCTTGCCGCTTTTCAGTGTGGCTTTCGCAGGGTCTGTTGCTAAAATGGCACCCAAAGTAAAAAGTCTATCTTGTATTTGTGTTAATATTTCTTTGCTGCGTGGGTCAATTTCCTGCGTGCGAATCAATCCAAGGTATGAGTTAAGTTCATCTACAGTGCCATAACTTTCAATACGGATGTTGTGCTTAGGAACCCGTGTGCCGCCGAAAAGGGCAGTAGTGCCTGCATCGCCGGTTTTGGTATATATTTTCATTATAGGGATGTGGTTTTGGACAAATTTACGAATAACCCAATTAATGGATAGGCTAAAAAATCATTTAATAAATTCGGTTAAATTGATGAAAATAGTTTCTTGGGTTGTTACAAATTTTCAAGTAGCTCGGGTATGGAAAGGTTTAAGGCTTTAGCTATTATGCCTATAGTTACAATGTTCGGAGTGACTTTACCTTGTTCTATTTTGTAAATATATTGCCTGTCTTTAAGGGTAAGCGTTGCCAATTCCGTTTGGGAGAGTTTGTTTTTCTTTCTTGCCATTTTAATGGCCAAGCCCAAGTTTATGGGAAGGCTCTTTTTAAGTTTTGAAATATCTTCTTCACTTACATTTGGCATGCAAGCAAATTCTTAACATATTTTAAAAAACTTGTAACCTTATAATACTACATTTAAAAAATAAACCTTATTTAGAAAGTGATTTTTTAAAATTATTGTTTAACTAAATACTGTTTTATGAGACCAACCACGTTATTTCTCTGTTTTATTTTTTGTATTTTTATGGGAAATACAAAAAAGATGTTTGCCCAAAGTTATTTAGACACTTGCGCTACCGAAAGCACAGAAAGTTCTGACGCTTCAGGAGCGTTCAGTTATTCCACGGCTCCATTGGATCCCAGTACCGATGATCCTATTGTTTTGAACGTATTTTTCTGGCAAGTACAAAAACCCGATGGATCCTACGGCTGGGGTGAGTTCAGTGAGGACAAGGTATTGGAATGTATTGCCAAGCTGAACATTTTTTTCAATCAATATAATATCTTTTTTAAGTATAGGGGCTATGATTCCTTTACAACCCCCGCAAACCTTCCACTGGTGAAATATGAGTTAGTGGACACCAATGGTGACGGAATACCGGACACGTATCAATGCGTAAACTATCCCGGCCAATACGACCCTGATGGTTATGGTAATGTAGGCAGATGTCAAATCGGTCAATTTTTTAATTATGCAGCAAACATCCATAAAACGCCAAATGCCATAAACATCTACGTGCCCTATGGTTCAGAATTTGGAGGTGCTGCCAGAGGCGTAGGCAGCGATATGATAATATTAAAGGCAGACAAGCTAAATAGCGTTACTACTACTCATGAAATGGGCCATGCCCTAGGGCTGTACCATACTCGTTCTAAAACAAATGGATGCTCCAATAAGGAACATACTACAAGAATAGCAACGCCTCCTCCTTGTAATCAAAACGATGATTATAATGCCCCTTGTGCCGATGACAATGTTGTGGATACTGCTGCCAATACGTGTTATTATCATTTTGACAACGGAGTGGGCTTTTGCCCATACGTGAATGAAAATTGTGAATACTTCGGTACTGAAAAAGATGAGGATGAGGTGCAATATCAAATTTTCCCTGAAGATGTCAAAAACGCTATGAGCGATGCCTATTGTTTTGATTGCATAGAAGATTACTTGACTCCCGGTCAGGTTCGCAGAATGCGGGAAAAAATCGGGGCCTACCAACCATTGATAAACGCTACCACAACGGTGGCATCTTTATATGAACCCTATAAAGGGGAATATTATGTGGTCGGACCCTTGCCGCCGCATTACATTCCGCCCCATTTCCAGCCCGGTTTTGAGTACCGTTTTGTGGAATGCCGTTGCGAATGTCCGGAACCGGCCGATTATAATGACATTTCGTTCTATTCCAACAACAACACCATCCTTTTGCAGATAGATAAAAACGAACAGGATTACAGCACCATTGTCCATCCTAACCATTCTGCCATATTGATAAAGCACGAAATAGGTTCCGTCTTTTACCCCCAGGCAAGGAGGTGTTACGACAACTACAACCGAAAACCAACGGATGGCAGAATTACGAGGTTTAACGACAATGTGTTTAACACCAACATAACCGTAACGCCCAAAGATTCATTGGGTATAAACAATCCTACATTGATAAATACCTTGGATCCAGGACTCTATAAAATAGAGGAAAACTATCAAGACGGTAGCACGCAGCAGACTGTTATTTTTAAAGAAGCGAACTGATTTAACCACGTCCGGAAACTCAAAATATACGTCTCCGGACGTTCCCTATTGTTATGAAACTCTTACTTTTTGTCATATTTGTTTTTGTGGCACCCAAAAGCCTGGCTCAATTTGGTACAGAACAGCTCATTGGTACAGATGCGGCACTCCCCGTAGTGGTAACGGTAGCCGATATTGATGGCGATGGCTACCCCGATGTTATTTCCGGGGCACGCTCTACAAATGGCGTATCATGGTATAAAAACCTTGATGGCCAGGGTAGCTTTGGGTCGTTGCAATTGATTGTCGATCTATCAGAAATTTATGGTGTTAGTACAGCTGACTTGGATGGCGATGGTGATATTGATATATTAGTGTCGGATACATACCAAGATAAGGTTTTATGGATAGAAAACTTGGATGGGGCGGGAACTTTTGGACCTCCAAAAATAATTGATAACAATGCGGATAATGTTAACGATGCCATAGGGGTTGACCTTGATAGAGACGGTGATTTAGACATTCTTGCGGCTATAGATCAACAAAATACAGCTGCTTGGTACGAAAATCTGGATGGTCTGGGCAGTTTTTCTGCCCGAAACCTCATTTCTTCTAACTTGCTTGGCTGCAGATCGGTTTTTGCTGCCGATATTGACAATGACGGCGATCTTGATGTGGTGGCCAACTCGGCCAATACGGTTACCATTTCGTGGTTCGAGAACCTGGACGGGCAGGGAAATTTTGGGTCGCAAAACATTGTGGCAGGACAGGCTGCATACGTAGCCGATGTTTTTTGTGCAGATATAGACGGCGATGGCGATATGGATATTATGGGCTGTACCAATGGCGACGACCGTGTGGCCTGGCACGAAAATCTCGACGGGCAGGGCACTTTTGGGCCGCAACGGGTCGTGACCAATGAAGCCTTGCAGTGTACCAGTGTTTTTTGTGCCGACCTGGACAATGATGGCGATGTGGATGTTCTATACGGTTCAACGGAATCGGCCATTGTGGAGAACTCTGAGATCGCCTGGAGCGAGAACCTTGACGGTCTCGGAAACTTTGGGCCAAAACAGGTAATCGGCAACGAACTGAAATTAACCCGGGCCGTGTGTGCCGCCGATATCGATGGCGATACCGATATGGACGTGTTTGCCGCTTCCCAAAATAACAATAAACTTGTATGGTATGAAAACTATATGATTTTGGGGGTAATGGATAATTCACTCAGAAATTTAAGGGTTTCCCCTAATCCAAGCAGTGATAAAATATTCATTGATTCAAAAAATGAATCTATTGAAGAGATCGTTGTCTATGACATTTTCGGGAAACGACTTTTTTCAGAAGAAAGGGATGTAAAAGAACTTGATATATCCCATCTTCAAAATGGCTTATATTTTTTACAGATCACTACTCACAATGGAAGCTTAATAAAAAAGATTCTGAAAAATTAAATTTGGTAAACTTGGTTCCACCTTCTTGTATAATAATGTCCATTACCGCCACTACAACTGACTACCGCCCACTTTCTTTTTCCCGTTCCTTTTTCCGCTCGTAATAGCTACTGCGGAAATTTCTATTGCGACGTGCTTTCTGGTTTGAAGCATTGCGTTTGTTCCAAAAATAGAGAATGGCAAGCAGCAGGATTCCGCCAATTATTAAAACGAGGGGATTTGAAAAATCAAGATTCATACTTCAAAGATAAAATATGAAAGGGGAAGTGCGAAATTTGAAATATTTATTTTTAGGCATGAGCCATTAGGAAAGTTTTTTTGAATCTACAAAAATCCAAATTCCAAATTCCAAATTCCAAATTCCAAATCACCAATTAACGAATCACGAATTAACCATTTCTTTCTTGGTGTCGCTCTCAACAATCCCGTCCCGAAGTCTGATAATTCTATGGGCATTTTCAGCAATATCCTCTTCGTGGGTAACGAGAATCACTGTATTGCCAGCTTTGTGTATTTCGTTGAAAAGATTCATTATCTCTTCTGAAGTTTTTGAATCCAAGTTTCCCGTAGGTTCATCGGCCAAAATAATGGAAGGTTTGTTTACCAAAGCCCTACCAACGGCTACACGTTGTCTTTGCCCACCGGAAAGTTGGTTGGGTTTATGGTCCATTCTGTCGGCCAGGCCTACATCGGTCAAAACCTGTTTTGCGCGCTCGGTGCGGTCGCTTTTTGAAGCGCCTGCATAAACCATTGGTAGCGCCACGTTTTCGAGCGCCGTGGTGCGGGGCAGCAGGTTAAAGGTTTGAAACACAAATCCTATTTCCTTGTTTCTTATTTCAGCCAGTTCGTCATCGGTCATATTGCTCACGTCCTTCCCGTTTAGCTCGTAGCTGCCGGAAGTGGGGGTGTCCAAGCAACCCAAAAGGTTCATCAAAGTAGATTTTCCCGAGCCGGAAGGCCCCATCAGCGCTACATACTCACCGCGCTCAATGTCCAAATCTATTCCCTTTAACACTTTAACCACTTCGTTCCCAAGTGGAAAATCGCGAGTGATATTTCGGATTTTAATAACTAAACTCATAGACGTTTTTCAATATGCTTAATAGGACGCAAAGGTAAGCGTAGTGTTACAAAATATTCAATAAACAATAGAATCTACAGTAATCATAGTATCAATTCATCAAACCCTTATCACAAAATGCTGTTTCGGCTGCTCTTTTCTGAAAAATACCAATCCCCATTGAAAAGTATCGATGCTTACCGTTACATTTTCGTTTGTAATTATTTTTTGCCAAGCAACGGTCATATCCTTGCTCCAGTAAATATCGTCAAAAATGATGACGGAGTCGTTGTGCACCTTTTTTAAAAGTGAATTGAAATAACCCAAGGTCCGCTCGCCATTGTGGTCGCCGTCAATAAAGATCAAATCAAATTGTGTTGAGGTATTTTCTAAAAATTCACTAAAAAGCTCCTGATGTATCTGTATATTGTGCAAGTTGAATTTCTCAAAATATTCCTGCGCTTTGCTTAGTGTATTGGGGCAGCCCTCCACGGTGTTGATTGCTGAAAACTCATTGGAAAGTGAAAGCGCAACCGTCCCCAAACCCAGCGAGGTGCCCAGTTCCAAAACAGTTTCACTTTTAAAATATTTCGCCAAACGGAAGAGCAGTTTTTGTCGTTTCTTTTTCATCCCGGCATTTTTTACCACTGCGGAAACCTTACGGGCATTGCCTTTAAAAACGCGCGACCCTTGACCAAAATCCTTCATTTCAACCATTGAAGTGTCACTTCGCAAAGCCTTTCGGTGCGATTTCAGAATTTCATATTCGGGATATTTCGTTTTATCGTTAAAACACTTTGTCACCAAATCATACACAAAAGGGGAGTGCACACCGTGCTTGTTTTTGGAGAGCCGAACAAATTTTATGTAACTTTTTGATTGGTGGATCACGGGGGAAGTAAAGTGTTAAGTGTTAAGTGTTAAGAGTTAAGAGTTAAGAGTTAAGGGTTAAGGGTTAAGTGTAGAAGCATAATTCAAATATAATTCTTTTCTTCCTTTGCGCTTTTGCAGTAAAATAGCACCACAGAGACGCAGAGAACGCAGCGTTTCCAATAAATAATAGCAATAAACAATAAAATTATCCCTCCATTTTCGCAGAAAGCTCAAACCAACGTTCTTCCTTCGCTTCAATGGAATCGATTATTTCCTGTAGTTTTATGGATTGCTTGTCAATCTCTTCGCCGTCCCAGTTTTCGGTGGCGAATTTATTTTGAAGTGTTTCCCGTTCCTTTTCCAGATTGGCAATTTCATTTTCCAGTTTATTGTATTCCTTCTGCTCGTTATAACTCAGTTTCGCGGGACCTGTATCCTGCTTCCAGTCTCTTTTTATCTTTGGCGCTGCTTCGCTGGCTTCGCGTTTTTCCTGTATGTTACTATCCTCATAAACCCTGAAATCTGTATAATTTCCTGGGAAATCTTCCACTTCGGCATTTCCTCTGAAAACAAAAAGATGGTCTACAATTTTATCCATAAAATACCTGTCGTGGCTCACTACCAAAAGACAGCCAGGAAAATCCAACAGAAAGCTTTCCAAAACATTCAGCGTAACAATATCAAGATCATTGGTAGGTTCATCGAGAATCAAAAAGTTTGGGTTTTTGATTAAAACCGTACACAAATAAAGCCGTTTGCGTTCACCACCGCTCAATTTTTCCACAAAATCATATTGCTTTTTTGGGTCGAATAGAAAACGTTCCAAAAGTTGCGATGCCGAGATCTGCCGACCTTTTTTCAGCGGAATATAATCGCCGTATTCGCGAATTACATCTATTACTTTTTGACCTTCCTTTATATTGATTCCGGCTTGGGTGTAATAACCGAATTGTACCGTTTCACCCACCACCACTTTCCCCGAATCGGGTTTTAATGCTCCGGTGAGAATATTCAAAAAAGTAGATTTTCCCGTTCCGTTTTTCCCAATAATTCCAACGCGTTCGCCACGATTGAAGTTATATTCAAACTTGTCCAACAAAACTTTATCCCCAAACGATTTTGATATCTTATGAAGCTCCACAACTTTGGTTCCCATCCGCTCCATATTCAGTTCCAATTGCACTTGGTGGTCATTTCGGCGCTTGCTGGCGCGATCCTTTATTTCGTGGAAATCGTCAATCCGGCTTTTACTTTTGGTGGTTCGCGCCTTGGGTTGGCGGCGCATCCACTCCAGTTCCTTTTTAAAAAGCTGCTTCGCCTTTCCTGTTTCGGTGGCTTCGTTTTCTATCCGCGCGTCGCGTTTTTCTAAGTAATAACTGTAATTTCCTTTGTAACTGTAAAGCGTTCCTTCGTCCAATTCCACAATTTCGTTACATACGCGTTCCAAAAAATAACGGTCGTGCGTAACCATAAACAGTGTGAAATTTTCCTTTGCAAAAAGATTTTCCAGCCATTCAATCATTTCAAGATCCAAATGGTTTGTTGGCTCATCCATTATCAACAAATCGGGAGTAGTAAGCAATGCGTTTGCCAGAGCGAGACGCTTTTTTTGTCCCCCGCTCAAACTCCCAACTTTGGCGTGTAGGTCTTCCAGTTTCAATTTGAAAAGAATCTGTTTGTAGCGCGTTTCAAAATCCCAGGCATGGTGGGCGTCCATGGCATCGAATGCTTTTTGGTATGCTTCGGAATCGTCGGGATTTTCAATCGCGTGCTCGTAATTCTCAATAATTTTGAGAATAGGATTATCTGAATCAAAAATGGTTTGTTCTACTGTTAGTTTAGGATCCAAATCGGGTTCCTGTGGCAAGTATGCAATTTTCAAACCTTTTCTGAAAACAACATTGCCCGTATCGGCCTTATCGTTTCCGGCAATTATATTTAGAAGGGAAGTTTTTCCGGTTCCGTTTTTGGCTACGAAGCCTATTTTTTGTCCCTCGTTTATTCCGAAGGAGATATTTTCAAACAAAACCCGCATCCCGAAGGACTTGGAGATATTTTCTACTGAAAGGTAGTTCACGGTTTATATTTTCGGCAAAAGTACTGCAAATGTTTAATGAATAATATGGAATGAAGAATTACTTGAATAATTCAAATTTTTAAAAACGATTCTCCTTTAAATCCTTCGCCAAACTAGCGGTTTTCAACTTTTTATTCCTAAGAATATATGCCACATCCGACGTGTTGTCCACCATCAATTGTGTATGGTAATAATTGATGTGCTCCAAAACGGCAAAGAGGTTCGCGGCAAAAGACCAAATTAAAATATCTGCATCAGCCTCATTCCAATTCACTATTAATAGCTGAACTGCAAAAATAAAGGGCATTCCCATTATTAGCAGTATATTAATTTGTTTTGTTTTTTTAAAAAACTTTAAATTTTTCACCTGTGAAAACGGCTTTCCTTCCATCCGCCATAGCTTAAGTTGCCAATATTTTTGTCCTTGGTAAAGAATTAAAATACACACCAGCATGCCATAGAGAAACCAAATACTTTTTATAAAAGGATATTGTGTAAGAAAATAGATCGCCAAAAGGGGAAATGTGAAAAAAGCGTGGAATTTCTCCAAAGGATAGTACCAGCGCAATCTTTTAATCAACTTTTCTTTGCTCATTCTTACTATTTATTGACTTTCCGCAAAGGCCTTAAAATCCTGCAAATATTTCATGGATTGCTTTTTAAAAGCCCCGGGCATCAAAAGGCCCATCAGTTTCATAAAGCCCTTAAACTGAAATTCCTGTTCGGTGCTGTACTTGGTTTTATTGCCGGGCAAGGCTTCAAAACTGTTTTTTACAATATTGAAGACCCCTTTTGCCTCGTAGGTTCCGGTAAATTCCTCGGGCAGATTTTTTACGGTTATAGTTTCTATCATTTCAATTTCCCGCTTTCCCATCTTGAACTTCAGTCGTGATTTTGCGCCTACTTCGCCGGGGGTTCCGCTAATGTGTTCAAAACTTTCAAGACCTTCCATCCACTTTTTCATATTATCAACATTGTCAAAAAGCGCGACAACCTCATCCACGGGTTTATCTATGGTGATTGATACGGAATATTTCATAGGTGTAATTTTATGGAGAACATTCAAAAGTAAGATTTTTATCTTTAAGGATTGGACCAAGAATTTTAAAGAGCCCACTTGCGTTGCTACATTTCTTTTCAATTGCCCTTTATTTTCGCAACAATTTTCTGAAAATGTTCCAAGCCGAAAAAATGTTTCATTATTAAATGCGTTACTTTATATTTGTCCATTAACAACCCTATCTTTTATGAAGCTTACGTATGTATTGCTATTTTTAATTTTCGCTCTGTGCGCTACTTCCTGTGTAACAACAAAACAGCTTACCTATTTGCAGGAAAACACCAGTAGTACCGATACTTTGGCACTTTTGCGAAAAAGGCAGGAACCCTACCGACTTCAAATAAACGACCTGTTGAGTATCCGGGTAAAGGCTTTAGACCAGGAAACCGTGGGTATTTTTAACCCGATAAGCGATGCCAATCCAAACGCTACAGGTGAGGAAAGACTGTATTACGACGGTTTTGTGGTGGATGACCACGGTAATATCCGCATTCCGAGTTTGGGCGAGATGAATGTTTTGGGTTATACAGTTGACGAGGTTCGCGAACGCTTGGAAGAAATACTGCTTCGGGATTATTTTAAGGCCGAGGCAAATGTATTTGTAACCGTAAAATTGGCCGGAATCCGTTATACCATTAACGGTGAAATAGGCAGTCCCGGTTCAAAAATCATCTATCGCGATCAGGTTAGTATTATGGAAGCCATTGCCAATAGTGGCGATATTGAGTTAACGGGAGACCGCAGCGATGTGGTAATTATCCGCCAATATCCGGCAGGGCAGAAGGTACACCACATAGACCTTACAAAACTTGATGCTATGAATTCGCCGTATTATTATGTGAAACCGAACGACCTAATTTTGATTAACCCACTGCCGCAAAAATCATTGGGTACGGGTACCACTGGACTGCAATCATTCACAACTATTATTTCCATCACAACGGCTTTGGTTACTACCATTTTGTTGTTTACCCGATTATAAAAATATATGAGCGAGGAATTCGAAATAAACGAAACCCATACCACCTTTGATTTTAAAGGTTTTCTATTTAGGCTTGTACACCATTGGCCGCTGTTTTTGGTTTCTCTGATTATTGCTTTTTCCATAGCGTATTATATCAACGTCCGTAAACTACCTATTTACCAAATGGAAAATATGGTTTCCATAAAGGACGACCAAAACCCCTTTTTCACCTCTAATACCAGCCTAACCTTTAATTGGGGAGGTACTACGGATAAGGTGAATACAGCCGTTATCACCTTGCAATCCCGTTCGCATAATGAAAAAGTGGTGGAGCGCTTGCAATATTATATGGATTACCTGCGCGATGGAAAATACCAGCAGGTGAACGCTTATAAGCAGACTCCCTTTTTTGTGGAAGTAGATACTGCCAAAGCACAAATGCTTAACAAACAAATCAAGATTGTTTTTAAGGATTCGGTGAATTTTAATCTAAGTGTAGCCTTTGAGGAAGCAGGAAACATCAACCTTCAAAATTACAGCACAAAGGAAAGAAGCTCGAGGTTTGTGGATGCTGGCGAGTTTTCACAGAATTTCAAAATTGGCGAACCCATACGCCTTCCTTTTTTTAACGGGGTTTTAATGCCCAATCCCGAAATGATCTCAAAACCGGGAACGCCCTATTATATTGTATTTCGAAACTATGATGGTATTGTAAAAAGATATCTTGGGGTACGCGTTGATCCAGAAAGTAAAGGTTCCTCAGTGCTCAGAATGAGGCTTACGGGCAATAACAAAGCACAGTTGGTGGATTACTTAAATACTTCTGTTGAAGTGTTAAGCGAAGATATGCTGGAACGCAAAAACTTATTCGCTACAAAAACCATTAAGTTTATCGATAGCAGCCTTGCCATAAAATCAGCCGAACTCTCTACGGTGGAAGACGAACTTAACCAATTCAAAAACAAAAATGCCATCTTTAATCTGGAGAGCGAAGGCTCTGAGATAAATGCTAAATTGAATGAATTGGATTTGCGAAAAGAATCCATAAACCGTGAACTTAATTATTATAACACACTTCAGGATTATCTTATAAACCGTTCCGATTATAGAGATGTACCCGCTCCCTCAGTAGCAGGTATTTCAGAAGCTAGTGTAGTATCAGGGGTAGGAAAGATCGTTGCCCTTGCGGAAGAACGCAACAAGCTTCAGTATTCCTTTAAGGAAGGCGCTCCAATTTTTAATGATATTGACCGCCAGATTGATGCAGTCAAAACTGTATTGTTGGAAAATATTCGTTCCTCAAAAAGCTTAAAAAATCAGGAACTTACTTCTATCAATCGCGATATTGGGAGATATGAAGGAGAGATACGAAAACTTCCAAAGGAGCAACAGGATCTATTGAACATTGAGCGCCGCTATAACCTGAGTCAGGGAACATACAACCTGTTTTTGGCAAAGCGCAGTGAAGCGGGACTAGTAAAGGCTGCCAATGTAAGCGATGTGATGGTGATAGATTCCGCAAAGGATACAGGTGGCGGACAAATTGGCCCTAATACCCAGTTAAACTATATGATGGCCGGTCTACTTGGATTATTCTTTCCCTTGGTCTTTGTATTCTTACGCGTATTCTTTGATACCAAAATAAGCAACGTAAAGGATCTGGAACGGATTACTTCCATTCCACTTTTGGGCATTGTAGGGAAAAGCCCAATTGACAGCAACTTGGTAGTTCTTACCAAGCCAAAATCGGCTATGGCCGAAGCCTTTAGGGCCCTGCGGTCAAGCTTGCAGTTCATATATAAAAAGCAGGGCATAAAAGGAGCCAAAACAGTATTGGTAACCAGTTCCGTCAGTGGGGAAGGAAAAACGTTCTGCTCGATAAACCTTGCTTCGGTATTTGCACTAAGTGAAAAAAATACGGTTTTAGTGGGGCTTGACCTTAGAAAGCCTAAAATTTTTGGAGATTTCAATATCAACAATGACGTGGGAGTAGTCAATTTTCTCATAGATGAAGCAGATATTGACACCGTAATTCAAAAAACCGAAATAGCGCATTTGGATGTAATCCCTTCTGGACCAATACCCCCAAACCCCTCCGAATTATTGATCAGTGAAAAATTGGATAATTTGATTGATGCTCTCAAGGAGCGCTATGATTATATTATTCTGGATTCCCCGCCATTGGGCCTTGTTTCCGATTCGTTGGAACTTATGAAACACGTTGACGCCACGCTTTATATGGCCCGTTTCAATTATACCCATAAAAATATGTTCACTTTTGTTAACGAAAAATACAAGACCGGCGAAGTTAAACATATTAGCATTGTCTTGAATGGCTATGTTGAAAAAGCAGGAAAAGGCTACGGTTATGGTTACGGCTATGGGTACGGCTATGGTTACGGCTACGGTACCTATGGCAATTACGGCAACGGATATCACGAACACATAAAACCCCCTACACTTTGGGATAGGGCAAAAAGGATTTTTAGAAGAAAGTAACATCTCCCCCAAACCCCCTCTTCAAAGAGGGGGCTTTTTAATTCTTCCGACAAATAAAATTCTGATTGACATCCCCCTAAATCCCCCTTCAAAGGGTGA